>UEXN01000052.1_pt1 | contig 87769 bp, 101 predicted proteins | sample 1796711 | NCBI WGS metagenome assembly UEXN01 (sample SAMEA4772470, study PRJEB27181) | metagenome | reverse complement strand
TTCATCAAGTTCAACTTCTTCTCTCATTCCAAGTTCTTTTCTACGTTTATTGATCTGATCAATAAGTTTTTTCTGTGCAGGCGAACCAGGCATAGTTTTCATTGCTTTGGTGTAGAGTTTCATTAACTCAGCATCCATAGAAATATCTTTCATTCTACCTTCATCAAGATTTTCATTTGCCTTTCGCAAAGCAGCTTCAACCTCTGGATACTTTGATAATCCATCTCTAATTTTCTCAATAGCCTTAACTGCACCTGTCATATTACCACCCTTATAACGAGGGTCATTTGCAATACCTATTGCCATTTTAACTTCTTTGGAAGAAGGTCTTCTTGACATAAACTTTTCATCAACTTCAACTTCTTCAGATTTTCCTTTATGTTGTTTCCACAAGTCTGCATCACCAGTGGTTCTTGTCTTACCACCAGAAATAAAAGAGTTAACTCTTGCATGGGCCCACTGTACAGGTGTTGTGCCTGGTCGATGTCCACCTTTCCATGCGGCAACACCTCTATCAAATACCTTCTTCAAAATACTCAGTGAAATGCCAGAAGCGTCTGCCTTCTTTTTTAAAGACTTATCTGCATCCTCATCAAGTTCAACTTCTTCTTTGTACATATTTAGCTCGAATTTTTTATCATCAAGATTTGCAACTTGTACTTGGATTGCACCACCTTTACCCTTTAGTCTATAACTATTAGTTTTACCTTTAGATGGTTTCTTGGGGCCTGTTGCAACCTTGTCATCAATCTCTTTTGGATCAATTGTAATACCATGAAGTTTCTTTGCCATGGCATATGCGTGTTGCATTGCAGATGAAAAATCTTTGTGGTAGAGGTCATATTTTGCCTCATCAAGTTCAACACTCTCACTGACAACACATTCACATGGTTTATCTCCACATTTTGGACATGGTGCATATAGAGTTCTCATCTCTATCAGAATATCTTTCATACTTCTTGAATATCTAGTCATTTGTTTCTTCCCAAATTTTTACGACAAGTTGCCCTGTTCCTTTTATTATTCTATGATACTCCATTTTGGGTATCTTGTAAATCTTTCCTTTTACTAATTCTTCTGGTAACTTATTATCCAATTGTATCTTCCAATTGTCACCATCTAAAACTGTAACTTCTCTAGTACGTCTATCTCTGTGCCATACCAGTTCTTCACTTTCTATATCATCTTCAAACTGTCTGATAATAACTCCCTTATCATAAGTTTGAGTATAGGGTTTTACCAAAAGAAATTACCCCCACCACTCAAACCAAGTTGTTTTGCATATCTTGGAAGATTACAACTCCAATATCCTGCCTTGGTTCTATCTTTTTGTTGGTCGCAATTATGTCTTGCAGCAAAACTCTTTCGTGCTTCTTTATCACTTAACTTAACTTTCAGTCCACTTGTATCACCAAATGTAACCTTCTTGACATTACCTGTCTTTGGATCTTTTACATATACATAGTATTTCTTTGGCCCACCGACTTTAGGTTTATTTAATTCTACATCTTTTTCTTCAAACATCATAGGACAATCTAATGCAACATGCTGTCCTTGATACATATCAAACCTACCTAAGTCACCTTCCATAAGTTGTTTATCAAATCCTACTGGTTCATAAACACCAACTTGATATGCATCTCTTTTCTCTTGAAAGAATTCAAAATATTTTTCTGAACCCACACGATAAATGTTAGACTCAATCAAACTTGAGGTTTCACATTCATTACAGCAATCAGGTGTACCACAATTGGTATGTTCTGAAAACTTAATTACTTTCTGTCCTGGCGTCATATCTTGGTGTAACTCCCTTCGAGCATTTGTTCCGATTTCACGAGCATCTTCATACTTATCTGATTTTCGTTTTGTACCATCAGAACGAGGAATCAATCCCTTTGCCTTTAGGTGTGTAATATCACCAAATCCAGCTTTCCCTGCCTTGTATCTTTTCATTGCATCTTGTGTATCAGGTGCTTTTTCTTTATACAAATCTGGAAACATCTTTTTCATTTTATTTGTGTACTTTGATGGTTTAGTTTTTGCAGACTTATCGCCTGGCGCTGGTTTGTATGCACTGTCATCACTGTCATCTTTTGCAGAACCTTTTGCAAAATGTCTTGCACGAGCCTGTTTGGTAGACTTTGCCATCTTATCACCCTCAGCATCTTTTGCATAATACTTTGCTGGTTGTGTACCTTTTCGTTTTCCAATATCTTTATCTTCTTTTTCTGCAACAAACTCTTCTTTTGGAACACAGTTCGGCACCATCTTACCGTTCTTCTTTTTCATTCCAACTTGTTTATGAGTATCCCAACAGGGATTCTCTTCTGTGAGTTTAGGATGAGCCTTTGTAAATGCATTCCCAAGTTCTTTACCATCAATACCTATAAGTGTTCTTGCAATTTGTTGTGCGTAATAACTAATACCGTGTTTTAGTTTTCCACCTGATTCTTTATGTTTTCTATCAATAACGGATTTCATAATTTCAACTGCTCTATCATAACCTTTTTTCTTTGTAGTTTTGGCCATGACACGTTTGATAAGTTGTCCAGTTGTCATCTCTTGGATTTCATACAACCACTTCTTATGTGTATCTCCATTCTCTTCTGCAAAGGTAATATAGTTTGTTCCTCTACGAACAATCTTTCCACAGACACCAGAATATGAATCAGTGACTTCTTCACCAATGGTTAGTATCTCACCACGAATATATAAATCTCTGAAGATTTCTTCTTCAGTTATAGTATCTTCTACTGGAATAAACGACTCACGAATACCCATGTATCTACGAACATCTTTAAATAAAGTCATTCCTTGTTTGAAATTTGTTGGTAATCCAAGTTTGAACTGGTCAAAATCATTCGTAGATGCAGCAGCTCTCATCTTTGACGCAGACATTCCAGTAACACCTTCTGCATCTGGATCACGTTCACCAGCAGATATAACTTCGATATTATCAAAACCATAATAACCATGTCTTGCTTCAACACCATTATACTTGTTCAGTAGACCTTCAAACTCTGCAACTCTATCAGAACCAGCAACCATGACAATTGATTTGTGTCCTTTGTTATAAAGGATCATTGCAATCTCAAATACATTTCTTGCTTTTGATACTAGAAGATTTCTTGAATGTTTTGGGAACATCTTTTTCATGTATGCAATTTTCTTAGAATACGGTAATGGGTCTTTCTTTGGGTTTTCAGAATGTGATGCAAAAATATAATATGGGGCGCCAGCATTTTTCTTTGCAACTGCCGCTGTTTTGTCTAAAAGTTTCTCATGTCCTATCGTTGGTGGGTTAAATCTACCGAATGTAAATACGGCAGTGTCACCACGAGCTTCGCTGATGTCTTTAAATGTTTTCATTCTTTAGCACCCTGTTTCGCTTTTTGCAGTCTTTCTATTTCTGACTTTTTTACTTTCGGTAATAATTTTGTAGCAATCTTTTTAAGTGCAGCACCTTTTTTCGCTAAAATTTTATTATCAATCATTTGTCTTTGTACAAGAGGCAAGTTTGCATATGCATTTGCATCTAGACCAGTAAACTTCTTAATGATTAAAAACTTTGCAGCTTTGTTCGCTCTCTGTTTAAGTTTTGAATCACTTGCCTTTTTTAGTTTAGCTCTTGCAATCTTTGCTTTGACAGCAGAACTTTTCATCATTCGTGACATTCTCATTCCAATTTTTTTTCTGTCAAAAGTGCTCATAGCCTTTCTTTCAGAAAGTTCAAAAAGTAATTCATCGAATGTCTTCATTTATCCCATGCCTTTATCGCAGTAAAGTTATTAAAACTGAATTCCATTCTATCAACTAATTTAACTGCATTACCAGAAATTCTATCAATAGCAACATATCCTTCTGGGTTTACAACTTTAAACCCATTTGCAGTTTTAATAAAAGTTCCAATGCTCTTTACTGTATTTAGTTTCTTTACCACACCCATTTTCGCTTCTACGATGTGATTTTGAAATGTAACCATATTACTCAAATTTACTGTATGTTTCTTTAGTTCACGAACTATTTCTTTTTTCTTATTCTCTACTTCTTTTTTCTTAACAGGAGTTTTTAGTTTGTCAACCTTTTTATCAAATACACTCTCTACCCAAGGAATGTAACCTTGTGCATGTTTCTTTGGATTAGTAACCTTCTGTCCTTTTCTTACAAGACTATTATTATATGTCTTGAGAGATGCACCAGAAAAATCACCAGTAAAACTATTTTGAATAGTTAAAAACTGATCTAATAATCCAGAGTTAATTTTTTGAAAGATAGAACCAGCCATAGATAAATGTTTAGTAACCACTGCTGTTTCTTTTGCAGTCATTGTTGCAGAACCAGATGTATCTTTGTATGTTGCATCATCCATCCAAACTGTAGATGGATTGTTAAGTCCTTTTATATTTGCACCAAATGATGCTTTCATATCTTGTAGTTCGTCACCTTTGTATGTTGTGTGCCATACAACACCAATCTTGGCGTTTTTAATCTTTCTACCTAAGTCCGAATTTACATCTACAGCATATACAATAGTATTGGGTTGAAATGTGTAATACTTCTTTCCTTCTATATCTGTAGTGTCTACATCACCATCAGTAAACATCAAGTCTCCTTGAAGTACATCTGTAATACCCAACTTAGAAAACTCTGCAAGTGCAACTTTAAATTTACTATTTAATGCACCAGATAATTTATCTGCATCTATCTCTGTATTTGACTTATAGAGTTTTGGTTCGATATTAAAAACAGATTTCTTTGCAACAAAGAACTTACCATCTTTTGGATCAATACCAGCAAATATTGCAGGCGCACCATCCCACTTGACAGTCATGTTTACAGAACTACGACTTGAACCAGCCAACATGTCACGCAAAGAACGAACAAAGTTGATTGCAGCTCGTCCACCAGAAACACCAAAATTAAGAATTTCATCCTCAATGTGTTCTAGGTGTAAATTCTTACCACCTTTATCTTCTGTAATAAATGAACTAAACTTTATCATTTTGTGAGTCCGTTATATTTGATTGCAAGTCCTGTCGGAAATTGTCCTAGTTTCTTTTTGCCTGCGTGTCCAGATTTGTTTGAACGAATTGACATTTTCATAGTCAAAGTTTCTGTACCAGATTTAAGTTCAATGAACCAATCTTGTTTAGACGTTTTTGATGAATATGATTTTACAAACTTTACTTGTGGTAGGAATACCCCTACTTCATCTCTGTCTGTAACTTCTTCGTAATCTGTACCAATTGCCTTTATAACAACAGTTGGAACTTCTGGTGCATCTCTTAATACTTCTGTTTGTATATACTTTAAAGTTTTATCTTTACTTTTATTAAATAAATCAACAACACCTTTTCGCATAATTTCTAACATTGCATCATAATCTGATTCATATGCCTTGTTGTTTTTCTTATCGTAATCTTTTAGAATAGTTTCGGTTTTTCTTCTATCGGGGCTTCTACCATTTGCACCACCGTCAAATCCATCAAGTGCAGGCATACCTTTGATTTTAGAATATACTTGTGCATATGCAGACGCCCGCAATGTTGCCATCATTCTAGTTTCACCAAATGCAGTAAAAACAGGTCTTACATATGTGTTAAGTTGTGGTTCTGAAGTTTTCTTACCACCAGCTTTTAGACTGACACCAAGAAACTTTCCATCTGTGTATTGAATAAACATATCGCCAGGGTGTTTACTTGGAACACCTGACGGTTTTGCACGATATCCCCAATAAACTAATTTTATTGGTTTATCTTTATTTGAATCATTTATATATCTAGTAATACCAATAGCGTTATTCATCTTCTCTTCAAACTTAGAGGATGTATCTGCTTTGTTTATTGTCTCTTGTCCAGCAACTGTATCTTTTGAGTTAACACACTTTAGTTTGTTAACTTCAAGGTCTAATAGATATTTGTGAAAATTTTCTGGGTTGGTGGGTACATAACCCTTTTCAAAAGCTATACAAGGGAATAGTTCTGTAATACTAGAATTAAGTGTGGTTTCTTGCATTCCACCAGCCATTGGTTTGACATTAATTCTAAACTTTTTATTGTCGATTATACCGTCAATTGGATCTACACTAGAATTAGATGAACCCAAGTTTGCATCAATACCAGATTGACGCATTCTTCTAAGTATTTCATCTCTATCTGTCTCTCTATCCTTAGAACGTACCGTATAGACAGTTCTTACGGAAGAACTGGCTTTCGTGTTTATTTCATGGGTAAACCCATCAAAGAAATCTGTAGGAAGAGTTTCCTCATATAAATCTTGTATTTTCTCTGTTAGAGAAACATTAGATTCGACAAGAGGATTTATCTGACGATAATATTTTTTTATAGACATTTAACACAGTTTCCATTAGCACAAATAGTTTTCTGATACTATTTATAATAACAAAACTATTCACGAATGTCAATATTACCTTTTAAAAATTTAGGTAAAGGGAACTCTCCGAATGGTTTACTTGATATTAGATGTTCTGAGAACATTTCAGCATCAACTTTTCTTCTATATGTACGCACAACTTCATTAGTAGGAAATTCAATAACTTCCCACTTCTCATTGTTTTTATTTACAAAGTATGTTATTTTATACTTTGAGGTCTTTAAATTTCTCATAAGTCTTGTCTTTCTCAAGACCCACGCCGAAAGTTGTTTTATCAAATGCTGCTCCTTCATCTTGTCCACTGTCAATAATGTCATCTTGTGCTTCCTGTTCGCAATCATATAGTTTCATTCTAGCTCTGTCGATACCAACCACAAACCTCTTATTAGTGCCTGGATCATTGTATCGGTTCTTCAATTGTTTCACCATCAACTGATTTAGACCTTCCAAATCTTCTGTTGATATGAGTGCAAACATGAGGTCAGCCGTAGCAGGCAAACCAAAAGATTCTGATGTATCTTCCAGCCCAATGTCGCTGTTTGCATATCCCCCTCTAGTAGTTTGTGTCGCTGACATAATCGGTACATTATTTTCAACTGCAAGGCCCCTAAGTTCCTCTGCAATCGCTTTGATGTAAAAATACGATCCAACATTTGCATTCCCCTTAAATCTAGATGAGGCACAAATGTTAAGATAGTCGATAAAAATAATATCTGGTTTAAATGACTTCTTTAGTGCCAGTTCTTTTAGTAAACTTCTAAAATGTCCAGTATGGGCAGATGCAGTAGGATACTCTTTGATAATTAACTTTCCGTTGGTCTTTGTTTGTATTTTGGAGAGGCGGTCAGTGAACATCTTTTTAGGTAACTCATGTAAGTCATCCATAGTTATATTCATTAAGTTTGCATCAATACGTTCTGCGATACGTTCCTCTGCCATCTCCAAAGTTATATAAAGAACATTCTTTCCTTGCATGAGGGTTGACGCAGCCATGTGACACATGAACAACGATTTACCAACACCAGTACCAGCAAGGGCAATGTTCAAAGTTTTTTGTGGAAGTCCACCTTTTGTAATTTTGTTAAAGTACTCAAGGTCGAATCCTATTTTCTCTTCTATTTTGTGATAGAACTCAAATCGTTCTTCACCATTTTCTACATAGTCGTGTCCTACATTCTGATCAAATGCAACTGATAGTGCATCAGATAGAATTGTTGGAATTGCTTCAGCAGTATGTTCTTTATCTTTTCCTTCTATAATTTGAATACCACTAAGGATGGCATTGTAGACTGCCTTGTCCTTACAAAATTTTTCTGTCGTATCTACTAACCATTGCATATCAACTTGTGCATCAGATAGTGCCTCAACAATATCAACAACCTTCTTAAATTGTTCACTAGATAAATCTTTTCTATTATCAAGTTCAATCGAAAGACTTTCTTTCGTAGGTTGATTTCCATACTTTTCAATGAACTTGGAAATCTCTTCAAATACTACTCTCTCACTTGGATCAGAAAAGTATTCTGGTTTGATAAAAGGAAGAACCTTTCTAGCATAAGGCTCATTCCAAACTAAATTACTGAGTGTTGTTCTTTCAATTGTCTGTATTGACATATTCTAAATTATCTTCCTTCAGTTGCGATTCAATAACGGTTATAAGAATGTCTCCAAGTAGATTTTTGAATTCCATATCTTCTTGTAATTCTTTTGGTGTATATTGAGGTGAGTATAACACATCATAATGAAATGTCAAGGGCATATCTCCCTCTTTTGTTTCTTCTTCACCAATTTCTACTTTACCATACTTATAGATAATGTTTTCATATTTACCAGTAATAGATAAAAGTTTTATACCTGTCCACTCCTGTGTCTCTTTATCAGTAGTAACAAATTCAAAACTTCTACTAATATCAATCGGATTCAACGACATCTTCTTCAACCTCATCTTCTACTCTTTGTCCATACTTGAATTCTTTTGATGCAGCCTGATCTAATTTAATCATCACATCTTCAGTAAAGAACTTCTCTGGTTGATTATTAATAGTCTTACCAAATGTCTTTGTACCATCAGGCAACTCAATACGAGTTGATACTGATTTAAAGATATTATACTTTAATGCAAGTTCAAGTAGTCCATAGTATCTATCAAGTCCACGTTCATACATAAGTCTTACATCAACCATTTTGTTTTCAATAGTCAAACGAGATTTTGCATTCTTACAGTGAATGATATTACCAACAACTTCTGTACCATCCTTTTCTTTTTTCTTGGAAAGATATACAATAGATGAAGCCGCATATTTCAATCCAGAACCACCACCCATTTCTTTTGTTGGGAACATAGAACCCACAACATCATAGGTGTGATTAGTGACAACCATAGGAACTTTCGCTTTACCTAGTTTCAAAGTCAACACACGAAATGCAGCTTTTAGAACTTGCGCTCTGGTCATATCTCTGGTTTCTTTACCATCAGCAGTATCTTCTACTTCTTTTGTAGTAGACAACATACCAAGTGAATCAAGACATAACATCATAGGAACACGTTGATCTTCTGGTGTCTCCATGTATTTATCAAGAACTTTAATTGCCTGTGTTCTAAATTCTTGTACAGTTGTTACAGGCAGAATAACCATTCTGTTTGGATCAATACCTCTATCAACTACCATCTGTTTTGTAATTGCAGATTCAGACTCAAAATACAACACACCAGCATCTGGGTTTGCATCAAGGAATGACTTAACCATACCCATTACAAAGAACGTCTTACCAGTTGCGCTGGAGCCTGCAACCGCAGTTATTTTATTTGCTGGTAGTCCACCATAAATTGAACCACTCAGTAATGCATTAAAGATATAAGAACCAGTGTCGATAAATGCATCAACGTCACCAGCCTCCACACCTTCAGATACAAGTGCAGCGTATTCATTGCCCGCTGTCTTGGCAATCTCTTTCAAAAAGTCTGTCATTAAATGTCACCTTCTTTTCTGTTTTCAGAACGAAACGCTTCAAACCCATCTGGGTATCTCGTTTCTAACTTTTGTATATTAGTATCTATAACATCCTCAAGAGAAATGCCTAGAGCAATACAAGCTTGTGTAACGTACCATAAAATATCGCCAAGTTCACGTTTCATATGATATTGTGCATCATCATCCATAGGTTTAGCTTGAAAAATCGACTTCTTAACGATCTCTGCAAACTCGCCTCCCTCAGCACTAATACCAATTGCGGCAGTAAGAATGCGTTCTGGTGAAACACCAAACCCATCAATTACATCAAGTGCATCCGAAAATGATTGTGCATCAGAAGATGCATCACTGGTCACTTCGTCAACGAACCTAGTATAATCCAAGAGGAAGTTTTTATCTATTACCATTATGATTCTCCAAAAATTGTGTTATGAGTAGTATATACTTTAACAAATGTTGTACACTTTGTCAAGTCTTTTATTCGTCTTGCTCCAACATATGTGCATGTTGATCTGATGCCCCCCAATATAGAATGCACAGTAGTTCCAATACTTCCTCTGTAGGGAACAATGACTTCTTTACCTTCTGCGGCTCTGTAGTTTTTAAGTCCACCGAAATGTTTTTCATTTGCAGTCTCCGAGCTCATACCGTAGAACTTAACTCCTACTGGTATTGGATTATCATCTTCCAATATATATTCTCCCCCACCTTCATCATGTCCTGAGAGCATTCCACCGAGCATGACGAAATCTGCACCGCCTCCAAGAGCCTTTGCAATATCTCCTGAGTTTGTGCAACCACCGTCAGCGATGATATGACCACCCAAACCATGAGCAGCATCAGCACACTCAATAACAGACGATAACTGAGGATACCCAACACCAGTTTGAATACGAGTAGTACACACACTGCCAGGCCCAATACCACACTTAACGATATCTGCTCCATTTAAAATTAACTCCTGTGTCATATCACCAGTAACTACATTGCCTGCTATGATAACAAGTTCTGGATGATTCAATCTTAGTTGGTAAATAAAGTTACTAAACATTTCAGTATAGCCATTTGCAACATCTACACAGAGATACTTAATCGCTCCATCAGTCATTTCATATACATGTCTAAACTTCTTCAAATCTTCATCAGATGTACCAATAGACATAGCAACATTCTGTCTACGATCATATGCAAGGTCATCTTCTAGACAATGAAAGAATGCAACTAGTTCAGCAAATGTATAAGTCTTTACCAGACATGTAAATATGTTGTGTTTTGCAAGTTCATCTGCAACTTCAAATGTACCTACACCATCCATGTTTGATGCCATGATAGGGATACCAATATATTCCTTTGGTAATCCCTTACTATCTTTTGCATTTCTAAATTTTGTACTACGAAACAAATCTACCTCTTTACGAGATTTGAGTGTTGAACGCTTTGGGCGTATCAACACATTAGAAAAGTCTAGTTTAAAATCTTCTTCGATTTGCATTAGCTTACAAGTCCTTGTAATCCTTTTTGTGGAATCGCTAGTCCACTCGTTTGCGAAACCCATCCATTTGCAATTTCAGTAGCTGTTTCAATCACAAACAAGACTCCGTTCTTTGCAAACTGAACATTACTCTTTGGTTCTTGGCCGGTCATGCAAATTCCATTTACAAGTCCAACTCCTTTTTCTGTTACTTGAACAAGTCTTGGTTTATAGATGGTATAATTTACCATATCATCTACCACATATTTCCCAACGACTTCCATACCGTTAGAAAAAACTAATGTTATAATATCATTTTCTTTCATTTTATTCCTCTTTAGTTCCATCTGAAGTTAGTGTAGGAAGATATTCAATCTTCCAATTGATACCTAGTTTATTAAAAATCAACTTGAACTCTGGTCTGTGAGCTGGAAGTTTTTTGTTAAACCAGTTATCCTCATAGTCAACATTATCTGGTGATGGATGGTGAATATACAGAATGAAGTTTTTCTTCTTTGGATAATTCTGTAATACACGAGCAATAATTTTATTCCAATCAAACTTACCAGAAGTCATTGCCATAGTGAATGTATTTTTATCTCTATGTTCCTCAAGTCTTGCTTCAAGTTGTTGCGACCAATCATCTGAACTCCAATCAATCCAAACTTTACCCATAAGATTGTTTTCTTGCTTTAACATATCTTTTTTGGTAGTCTTGATAAGTCCAGTAACTTGATTACTAGTCATGTAAAATCTATCTTTCAACCAAGTCTTATTGATAAGTGAATCTACAGGAATTTTCTTATTGAAGTACCGACTAAGAAGTTGTTTCTTCAAATCATTATCTTCAGTTGGTTTTCTAAAGTTCTTGTGTCTTGGATTAAGCATCAATCCCAAACCTTCAAGGTCAGTTTGATCAAACTTTTCCCAAATAGATTTTGGAATAATCATGGTTGGAACTTCAGCTGTTTTACCAACTTTAGATTTAGAAATACCTTTCCTTGAGTGATTACCATTAATTACACGATGTTTTCCAACACCATCATAATCTTCTAATACATGACAAAGATAATTATCTTTAATGTAATTCTCATCACCCCAATTATCATTAACCTTATCTGTAATATTCTTTACATGTTTTGTATCATCTTCAAGTCGTACTTGAATTCTCTTATAACTCATTAAAGTTGTAATCAAAACATTTTGAATACAATAACTAAGATCACCATTTAAGATTGAATCATAAAGATCCTCAATGGATGAAAAAGAAGCAATTGCATGGATACCACCACCATTGCTCTTATTATAATAATCTGAATTATCTTTCGCATTCACTTCAACTAGCATTTCACGCTCCTTTGTTGCCATATCAATATTGTAACCATAATCTAAAATCTCATATATTATCTTTGAAGCTTTTGATAAATCTCTTGCAAAGATAGGACACTCACTAGAAAAGAAGTATGTTCCATCATAAGGTTTACTTCTATAACCAATGTATATTTTATTAGTGTCTACAACTTTTATTTTATACAAATACCCTTCATAAGTTTCTGGTGGATTTGGAATAATTAGCTCTATTCTATCACTATTTTCTATCAATGTCAACCTCTTTTTGCCAAACATTTCCAGGCATCTTACCGTTTGACCAAGTAATGTATCCTATATTTTTCATACCAACCTTTTCATAGAATCTATTTGCTGGTTTGTTTTCAGAACGAACTGTAAGATAAACATCTGTTCCTACATGATCAAAATATTCTTTGATAACCTTTTCGGCATTACCACTTCCCTTAACTGAATTTACAATTTGATGAATCATATGAGAACCAGCCTCAACACGAACATCTGTATCCTTACCAATCTTTCTTGTCTGTTGATAAACTTGTTGTGTTATCAACACACCATCTTGAAGAATAACCTGACCCCAGTTTAATCTATTCTTTACATGAATGCTTCTCACATGAGGAAACCATTCTTTATTATTATTAAATATTTTCCAGACTTCATCAAAGTCATTTATCGTAGCGTAATTCAAAAGAAAGCCTCCAGTGTATTTACCTTAATATCTTTGAACAAATCAACTGAAGTGTCTTTACCAAAACACCAAACATTTTCCATATAAAGTTTGTTCATAAACTCATCCATTGCATCTTTATCAAAGTTACCTTCTTCATCTTTGAATACAGAAGCCCCCTGAGGGCGCTGCATAATTCTCATACCAATCTGTCCTAAGAAGTTAGGACGAAGCATATCTACAAGTTCATCACCAGAACGATATCTTTTACCATGCACTTTTGGATCAAGAATATTTACAAGTAGTACACCCTTATCACTCAAAGAGTCAAAACTGTTTTGTGCAACTGGTAGATAAAAATCATCTCTCCAAGCTTCATATTCATTGAACTTTGCCCAAGATTGTAGTTCTTCTTTTTCTCCACCTTCATTGTATCTTTCTGTAGAAAAATATGGTGGTGAAGTAAATGCACAATCAACATTACTAATCTCATCCCAAGGCAAATCTTCTGCACCACAATTATAAATTTGAACAGTCTTCTTACCACGACTTCTATCGTAAATCTGGTCATAGAACTCAATCATTTTATGATATCGTTCAAACGTATTTGGATTAGGATCACAACCAATATAGTGTGTTGCGTTTGAGGCATAGAAACCTGTAAGTCTATCACCCCATCCCATAGATGTATCTAATACAGTTTTTGCACGAGACATTTCATAAATTGTTTTTGCAACAATAGGTTTGAACTGCGTTGCAATATAAGTTCCAAGTCGAAATGCCATTGTATAGGTTTTTGGTGATAATTCTTTTGCATCATTGACACCTCTCCAAATAGGCCCAAATGCACCCCAAATATTATCACCATCTTCCCATCGTGTAACTGGTGCTTTGAAACCATAAGAACCACAACGCATACGCAAATCATTCATAAATGAATCTGCACAATAACTGAAACTAGATGGGCCGTCAATAAAACCTAGTCCACATTCTTTGTATGGATATTTGTAGTCATCATACTTTTCAACAACTTCTTTTGTAGGAATGTTGATGTAGTCAGTGAAAGGCGCTTTCTCTAACTTACGAAAGTTTTCTATAATCTTTTGTTGTTCAAATTCTTTTAATGGGTATGGTGGTTTCTCTCTTGTGATGTATTCAGAAAGAGTAGAACGAAAAAGTTCCTTACCATACTTTTCTGTGGTAGAAATAAACAAAGATTTATTCATAACTGGCAGCCCATTTTTATCTGCACAGTTTCTTAGTAGTTCATATAGTTCTTCATTTATTTCTGTTTTACTCATGTAAAAAAGTCCTCAAGTGTCATTTGTGTTCCATAGGAACGGTCAATATTCCATCCGATTTGATTCATAATAAAAGTCAAAGGTTCTACGAATGCTTTCTCGAACTGCTTATCATAGTCCAAATAGTGATGAATGTCAAGTTCTTTTGGAAGTTTAGTAAAGAATGAAATCACATTTGATTGCATTCGATTGGGTGTTCTCATATTAAGAAACTTAATCTTATCACCCTCTTGAATTAGAGGATACTTGTTTGTTAGTTTCTGTTGTCTACAAAAGTGATTGTATAACAATGCACCTTTACAATGCATAGGAGCACCTTTAGAAAATATATTTGCACCGTCACTCCATTTACCAAGTCCATTAACGGAACGAGGAAATGCAATCTCTTCTGGTGACAGATTCATAAACTCTTCACGAAACTCTTGGATAAAGTCGTTTACATCTTTTTCTGTACCTTGCATGATAATCTTTAGACATTCTTTAATCTTCTCACGACAAGGTGCTGGTGTAGATGATTTGACAGCCTCAATTCCCATAATCTTGAGTTGTGGTTCTTGATATCGAACACCTTCAACATCCCATGCATTAAGAATGTAACGCTTCTTTGCAGTCCAGATACCTTTGTCTGCAATCACCTCACGTTTCATCTGCATCTTTTGATCGTATGCGTTTAGGTATGTAGCAAGAGCCTGATAACTCTTATCAATAAAAGGTTCGATTTTCTCCTTAGCCACTGTGTCGAGGAAGTCCACGGCCCTCCCACGATATGAATCCTCCGATTCGTCTGTTCTCTTTTCAAGCACACTATCAACCAACCTGTCAAAAGTAATATATACCGAGTCTGTATCCGATGCAATAACATAATCAACTCCATTTGTGTTTAATATTTTGTTTAGGTAAAGATTTAGAGATTTCTCAATCCACCTAATAGATAGTTGTCCAGAGGTAGTAATACCTTCTGCAATACGCAAGTCATAGTAACGAAACCATTCATTACCAATTGCACCATAGGCAGAGTTTAGAGAAATCTTACGAGCCATTTGAATGTTCTGAAACTTAGATACATCCTTGAGAAACTTAGGATCTTTGGTATCTTCATATTGTTGTTTCGCCTTCAACATCTTTTTCTTGTAGATGGTTCTATCATCATACTGTGACTGCATCATCTCTGGCAAAAACCCTTGGTACTTTTTGTGGAACATAGCACCATTTGGAGTGAAAGCAATATCAGTTGGAATATTTGATTTGTCTACATTTTGAGAGAGTAGTGCGTCAACAGGTGTATCACCAAAGTCAAGTTTTCCATTCAACAAAGTCTCTGGTGATAAGTTGTATTGCATAATCAAGTGTGGATATAGAGAGTTCAAATCAAAAGATAGAACCCACTTGTGTTGTCCAACTTGAGGCTCTTTGACATATGCACCAACATACTTTTCTGATTTTAATACACCACGTTTCTGTGGTATTGCAATCTTCTTGTTTCTAAGATGATTATAAATCATAATATCCCAATACTTAACAGACGTAAATGAATCAGATATATTAACCTTAGCTTCATACGTCATAGTCAATATCAAGTCAATAAGTTTCATCTTGTCATCAAGTCTATCGACAAGTTCAACGTCTTGAATATTGTAGTCTAGGAATGATTGATAGTCTTTTGTATACCAATCACGAAATGTTTCGTATGGGTTTTCATCTTTACGTTCACCAAGTTCTACAAACGCAATATGGTCAAGTCGATATGACTCTTGTGCAGAATAAGTAAACTTACGATAAAGTTGAAGATAGTCAACTTCCTCAACACCCATGATATCATAAATCTGATCTTTCTTACCAAAGTTAGAGCCAACCATACGAGAGTTGACTACACCCCAAGGTGACAGACGTTTCATTACATCTTCACCAAGAACAGATTTAATACGATTACAAATATATGGAATATCAAAGAACTCTGTGTTCCAACCAGTGATAACATCTGGATAATCAGATTCCCACCACGATACGAACTGAATTAAAAGTTCACGTTCATTCTGACACTTGATATACTGAACATCTTCTCTATCATTATGATAGTCATGTAATCCCCAAACCTTAATACGTCCTGTATCATGGTTTTTGATTGTAATTGATAACATAGGCTCAAGTGCTTGTTGAGCATGGGGAAACCCATTCTCACACTCAACCTCAATATCAATTGTAACAATACGCATCTGCGAACTGTCAAACTCAATTTGTTTGGGATATTTGTCTGCAATGTATGTGTAAGGAAAGTTAGTCAACCCATACACTAGGTGGGGTTGACTTTCGTATCTTTCTACGAATTCTTTTGCTTCTTTAATTGTAAGGAACTTCATAGGATTGACATTCTTGCCATCCAGTGTAGTCCATCCAGTTTCTTTTTGAACTGGTACGAAAAGAGTGGGTTCGTACTTTACTTTAAAGTTTGAACGAACACCATTCTCAACGGCACGAACAAGTAATTGATTACCCCATTGGGCAACATGTGTGTAAAATCTCATAATGTAAATATACCACCATTAGGGGGGTTTGTCAAGAGAAAAGAGGCATTTGATCTTCGTTACTAAAATACTTATCTAACATCTCTAGTCTATCATTTGCAGTTGCAAGTTTATCCAACTCTGCCATAACTGCTTCAGTAATATCTGAATGTTCACCTATACCAGCAGGCATTGTCTGGTATACTTTAATGTTCGCAATGTGGACTGCAACTTGTCCTTCTGCTTGTTTCCTTGCAGCTTGAAGTAGTGCTTCTCCAACCTTCATTATCATTCTCCTTGTTTTGTTGTCAAGATAAATTTCTTCTGAGGGTCTACCATAACATTCATTGATGTCATAGCAAACCTATTCAAAAGAACATCAGTTGCCATTTCACTTCTATCATCAAGGCCAAACATCAACTGATAACTGTGACCCATGAATTCTACATCTAACTGAACAACAGGCCTATCGTCAAGACCAGCACCTGTTTTTGCCTTGTATTCTTTTACAAAGTCGGTGGTAATAGTTTTACCGTTTAGTGTGAATGTAATCTTCTTATTGTTTATCTTTATACCTTCAGCATGTAACACTGACAAGGCACTGTTGCCTGTATCAAACTTAGTTTCAATTTCACCAAATGATTTTATATCAACCATCTCGTGATATCCACATCTGACAGGAACAGAATATCTCTTATCTATATTTCTATAGTGTTCTAAAACTTTCTTTGCAATATTTAAACCAGAGTTAGCTTCTTCAATACCATCTGTGCCTGGTGAACTATTTACTTCTAGAAAATATGGTTGTCCTTTATATGGAATAAAGTCAACTGCAACAAAGTCGCCATCAACTGCTTTTGCAGCAATTAGACATTGACGTATTTCTTCTGGTGATAGTTCATACGATTGTACATTGCCACCCTGTGTATAGTTACTTCTAAAATCACCTTCAATAACTTCTCTTTTCATTGTTCCAATAATTTCTGAACCAGCAATAACTACACGAACATCAAAATCCGTTTTAATATATTCTTGAATAAGAATATCTGTGTCTGGATCTTGTTTGTAAACTAATTGTACTAGGGAATCTAATGCACGTTTTGACTCAACAAATAGAACACCGACACCGCCTGCACCCCTAAGTGTTTTAAGGATGATAGGAAACTTTGTATCCAGTTCTTCTAGTGCAGTATCTATATCATCTTCTGTAGGAACTAATACAGTCTTTGGTTGATTCAATCTAAAATCTTTTAAACGAACATAACTACGATACTTGTCAGCACAAATACTAATGGTAGTTCTACTATTAATACAAGTACAACCAATTCTTTCCAATTCAGAAATCAAGTCAAGATGACTATCTCTTGTTGGTGTTCCTCTAACAAACACAACGGTATTCTTGGAAATAATTTCCATACTGTTGTCTTTATTTTTTAGGGAATACTTACCATCATCAAAAGTCAGTGATGCACCTTTGAAGTCTGATAAGAAAACTTCCATACCCATTCTCTGGGCCTGTTTCTCAAACTTTTTTGCAGTGATAGACTTATCACCATGTTCAACTGTGAGAATAACTACCTTGTAGTTTTCTTCATTTTTTTCTTCTGTAATAAAATCTGAGAACGACTGTGCCAAACTAAGCTTCTCTCTTTTTTCCAATGTTGTATTTTGTTTCCAAAACCCACTCATCTTTTTCTTTGAAGGCAATCACTTTAATTTGTGACAAAGGAGCCTTTGGATCTGCATCCCCAACAATTTCTACCAATCCCCAATCACCAAGTAATCCAGCAATAGAGTTACGTCTTGATACATCATTTTCGTTTAGGTTTGTATCCTTACCATCAAGAGCAAAGAGTTCCTTAAAATGGACAATGTAATATTTGCCTTGTTTATGTAGTATATGACAAGACTGATATAATTTTCTCTCTTTACGAGAGGCGACACCTATTCTAGATAGTGTCTCACGAACCTTTAAAAAGTCATCTGGTTCTTTAAGTTTTACTTCTAGCATCGACTCTGGATGCCATTCAATTTCATTCATTTTCTTCCACCTTTATTCAAACTATTTTTAATAGTGGTTATCTGGTCATCATTTAGTATTGATAATGCTTGTTTGGCCTTCTCATTACTATAACCATAATATTCTTTTACATACTCTAAGTTTTTCAACTTATCCGCTTTCACCCAAGGAGCATATCTTTTCTTAGGTCTAATAGTATTTAGTAAAAAGTTATATTGTAGTTTTGTGTCAAGGTGGTGACGCATATTCATCTCATTTACTAACATAATAGTGTCATTGAATGGTGCAACACACTTATTGATAATAAATGGATAATATTTCTTTTCCCACATAGGATCATCTGTTTCCATCAGATTTTCCTTTGTGAGATTGATTGAGTTTAGATATTCTTTTAATTCATAAGCCATTACCAAATACCTAGTATTTTAGCGTTGCCAAGAATAATAAACAAACAGGTAGTGATATGAAGTGATATCCATATTGTTCTAATAACAAGCATAGGTTTATCATATGGTTCTGTCTTATCATCAGAGTAAGAACCTAATGTATATTGCCAAAGTTTCATTATACTCATTTGAAGTTCACCTGTGTCATAATCTCTACCATATATGCAAGCATATTGATTTCTTGATCTGCAACAAAGGCTGATTTGTAAGAATAATCTGCTGTTGCAAGAACAAGGTGTGGAACAGTTTGTGGTTGAACTTCATCATAGAGTGTATCAAATACTTTACGATACATGCGAGAAGGATCATTGTCTAGGTTATTTGCAACCCATTTACGAATAGACTTGAAGTCAGTTTCTTTGAGGAAAGTAACTAAGTCTTTCATATTAGTTTCTGATAGATTTACTAGAATACCAGCATCAATCATACCAGAAGCAGAATACCTTTGCAGTTCATTAAGAACTCTTCTCCAATCTGGAAAATGTTTCTCAACAATACCAGCAACAGCCTTTGGTTCAAACTGAACTTCTTCTGTTTTAAGAACTTCTTGAACACGATTAAAGAACTGTCCAGCAAGTACTGGTTTTTCTGAAGTAGGAATACGAAACTCCACAACAGAACACCTACTGTGCAAAGGTTCGATGATACGGTTCTTAAAATTACAGGTTAGAATAAACCCACAGTTCTTGTGAAACTCTTCAATAAAACCACGCAAAGCTGGTTGAGTTGATTGTGGATTTAGATAATCTGCCTCATCTAGAATCACAAACTTACGATTACCATCCATAGAGACAGTAGACGCAAAGTTCTTGATTTTGTTTCTGAGTACATCAATACCTGATTCTTCAGAACCGTTTATCATCATGTATGTGGCACCAAGTTCCTCAAGCATTGCTTTTGCAACTGTGGTTTTACCAACGCCAGGCCCACCTGATAGAAGAAGGTTTGGAATATGTCCTTCATCTACAAATGTCTGAAAAGTATTTTTTAAATCACTAGTAAGAATGCACTCACTAATTTTAGATGGGCGGTATTTCTCCACCCACAACATCACATCGTTCATAATATAATCCTTCTGGTTTAGGCAGCTTCAAGAGCAATAAAGTATTCAATTTGTTTGTTCATATTCACAAAGTGTGAAATGCCTTTTTCGGATACTTCTACCTTATAATCACCAGAAAGTAGTTTTAGGTTTTCAACCTTAAAATAGTATGTAAAGTTTGTTGGTGCATTATCACCAACTGTAATACTGAAATCATTTGATGTATCATTTTTTCTGTCTGTTACAGTCAAATCAATATTACCACCAGCAGTTCCTGTGAGAACAACATCTGGTACACCAAGAACAGCTGATGCTTTTGATATCTGATTGAATGTGTCTTGTGTAAAAGTAAACTCTACATCAACAGAAGGCATATTGATATCTGTTTTTGGTGCAGTTACAATAGATGGATCACTGAACATATAAGTCAGATTACTACCACCACCTTCTTCATTTAGACACACACTCTTCTCATCAAATGCAAGGGTTGGATCTTTGAACAGTGACATTGCAGACAAGAATTCATTCAAGTCATATATTGCAAATTCATTTTCAAATGTATCTGGAATAGTTGCTTTAGAAACAATGTTCTTCATAGCAGACATAGTTCCAATTGTATTACCATTTTTTACCAGAAGGTTCTGGTTAATGGTTGAAAAGTTCTTTAGAACTTCTCTTGTATCATTACTAAGCTTCATCAATTTTTCTCCTGAGAATCGTGATTGTGAAGTGCCATTATACCATAATGGATCACCTTAAGCAAGTCTTTTCTGTTCTTGCCTTCTTTCTTTCCGTACCGTTGAGAGTATTTTAAAATATTCCCAATACAGAAACCTTCACCATGGCCACTGTCCATGATAAATTCTGTTGCTTGAAATTTATTGTGAGAATAATGAGCATCATAGGTTTTGTCTATGTACTCTTGCATTTCTTTCAGAATAGAATCTTCTGAGTATTTGTAGTCTATATCTTTCACATTTTCATCCTATAAAATTCAATTATCATTACTATATCATAAAAAGGTGCCCCTGTCAAGAGGCACCTTCACTTTACTTACTTGATTTTGATTGAACGTGGTTTCTTTTCGTCTGGAATAATTCTTTCCATGTCGATTTTAAGAATACCATCTTTCATATCAGCACCATTTACAACTACGTCATCTGACAGTGTAAATGCTTTTTTAAATCGTTTATTTGAAATACCTTTGTATAGGTATTCCTTTTCATCATCACCCTCTGGCCGAGACTTAGATTCAATCTTGAGAACATTCTCTCTGAATTCAATATCAATCTCATCCTTTGAGAAACCAGCAACGGCAATCTCAATGGTGAACTTATCATCATCGTGTTTTACAATGTTGTAAGGGGGATAACTTGAAGGACTAGTTTGATTGGGATGATTTCCCATCAGACTGTCAAACATTCTATCGAAACCGATAGAGTAAGTATTGATCCTTGACGGATCTAGTGTAAAGGCTGTATTCATCTTTAATCTCCTTTGTTAAGCAAGATACAGTGTAATACCCATATTATATGGCGTATCACGTTTATTTATAACGGTAGTTTTTTGTATATTAGAGGCTATAAAAAACTACCAAAATCGAGCCGCAGCTTAAGTTCTTTTGAGTGTTGAACCAGGCGCAAATGCCAAACAAACACATATTATATAGGTATTCAAGAGGGATTTTTCAACCCCTCTTTTCAACTTTTATACAGCCTCGGCATATTCCAATGCTTTGTCGAGAGCTTTTAGTTTTACCTTTCGGTTACGTCCATACCATGCAGACTGTAAACGTCCATCATTGGAACGACCTTGAAGGTGGTCTGTCATGTTAGTGACAGAGTTGAATGCAGTCCACCAAGTACCCTGAGCAAACTCAGCGCCAGGTTGTACATCCAAATTCTCAAAAGCAAGTTTTGAGTTACGAGAAGTGAAAGGAACAACATTGTCTACTTTCTCTTTCGCAGGCGCACCAAACACTTCGTTGAAGTACTGGATTACGTTATCACCAGTTGCTTTCTTTGAACCAAGAAATGCAGCCATTGATTTGTATTGTTCCATTTTCTCACGAGCAATACCCATCTGTTCTTTCACATCTTCAGCATCAAATGCTTTTCGGTGATTTACCGTTACCATTTGGTCAGCGTTTTGTGATAGGGAAAGTGCGAGGGTGTTACTACATACAACACGAATTGGTGTCATGCGAACATTAATCGCTTTACCAAACTGATGTGGATTAGAAAACAAAAAGTAGTTATCTGTAACATCACCGTTAAATAGTTCAAATGACTCTTTAGTTTTTGCAAGAGCCCATACCATTTGTCCATCTTTCAATGAACCAGCAGTATGCATTTCCATGTCACCTGACATGCAGTATTCATGGAAGAATTCAAACGCTTCTGAGTTCTGTACTGGATTCCAACCAGTACCAACAACATCTAATACAGTGTTGTCAGATGTACGAACAAGTGCTTCCTTGTTCTTTACCGTCACACCAGATGGTGTAACAAGTGGTTGTTTTTCAACTGTCCAATCAAGTCCAGCAACCTTTTGGAATTGGTCTGGTGTAAGTTCTTCTTCCACCTTAGTTCCAAGTCCATGCCATGGTAATTCACCGACATACGCCATTTGTGCTTCACCGTTTACGATTTCAAGTTCATGTGCCATAATATAATGTCTCCTAACGACTCTGTTTTTATCAACTTACCTATACAGTATACCTGTTATAATAACAAATGTCAAGATGTTTTTAGAACTTTTTTATTCTTTTTTCTAGCTTTTTTCAAACCCATTTCAAGTTTGAGTTTAGATGCCCACATGGTAAAGTTACGTCCTTGCATATGGTCGAACTCATGTTGGAATATTCTTGCAGTGATACCACTAAACTGTGCTTGTCTTTGTTCACCATTCACATCCATAAATTCAAAACTAATTTGTTTTGGTCTTCTTATATTCAGAAATAGATTCGGATACGTCAAACATCCCTCAACAAATAGTTCTGTTTCTTCAGATGTATTTGTAATCTTAGGATTGAAAAATATTGTCGCTGCCTTCTTATCCAAGTCTGTCATCATTACGAATGCTCTGATTGCAAGTCCACACTGATTTGCAGATAAACCTATACCCTTATACTTTATCATCGTCTTAGATAAGTTGTCAAACAATTCTTTTGGTTCAAGTCCAAACTTTTCTTTCAACTCTTCAAAGGTAATATCAGGCAATACTTCTTGTAGAATTGGTTCATTCGGATCAATTAATTCATATGTCATGTTCTTCCCCAAAATTCAATAGGTTTATGTTGTTTTGTGTCGTGAAATAGATACCAACAACAGTTATCTTTTCCAACACTTTTACTATCTTCAATCCATTTAACTCTTCCTATACTAACAACTTTTTGTAACTTTGTCAAGAAGGGAATTGACTGTTTTGTATGTATCCAATCTGCATCAAACAATAACCAAGTTGGAGCCATAGATGTAAGATGTTCTATTAAAGGATGTAATATCTTTCTATCCCAAGGCGGATTTGTAATAAAGAATGGTGTATTAACTTGTTTCAATAACATCGCATCACGTTCAACAACTCTATCATTTCTTGGTTCTACGTCATACGCCTGTGTACATGTTCCACCATGTTTTTCCAAGTGATCTATTAGTCTACCATCACCAGCACAAGGTTCAGTAAATGTGTACAACTCTGGAAGGTGTTCAACTAGAGGTAGGACAGCTTGATAGGGGGTTGGATAATAATCCCTTGGTATTCTTTCAAAGTCACTGCGTTTTCCCATTATGTCACCATATGACTAAAGTTCTTTTCTTTCTTGAACTGGATAATATCTCTAAACTTATCAATCAAAATATCTTGTTTGTGTGATATAACAAACACATTCTGTTTGTCAAATGTATTAAGTATTTTCAAGAAATCATCTGTACCAGTATTATCTAAAGACGAATCAAATATCTCATCTAGAATTAGTAGATTTGTATTTGTAGAGTTTTTCATCTTTGCAATAGCTCTCCAAGTAAACAACAATGCAAGGTCGATACGCATCTTCTCACCTTCAGAAAATGATGCATAAGAAAACTCATCTCTAAAACGTGACTTGATTGTTTCATTGAAGTTCTCATCAATATTAAAGTTGACAAAGAAATCCATACTCGACAAATAAGTGTTGACAAGTTTATTCATTATTGGTAAGTACTGTTTTACAATCTTTGTTTTGATACCACTATCTTGTAGAAGATTACGAGCAATATCATTGTAAAACTTATCTTCAGTTAACTTAGATTTTAGTTCTTCAACTATTTTGATTGCACCTTTTAGTTCTGATAGTTTTTCTTTATCATCATCAGATACAGAACCAGCTTCATACTTTGCAATATCTTTTTCTAGTTTTTTGTTGAACTTTTCTAATTCAGAAATAGAAGAACGTATCTTTGCAATCTCTACGTCTGCACTTCTAATATTGTCCAAGTCTCTAAGAATTTGATCTAAGAACTCTTCACTGGACTTTTCCATTTCTTCAATTTCTCCGATTGCTCGGTCGAGTTCTCCAATCTTTGAGGTTCTAGATTCAATCTGCGTCTGCTTTGTTGACTCTGTAATCGACTGTTCACAAGTCGGACATTCTGAGTTGTTCTGGAAAAATTCGATTTGTTTCTCATGGTTTCCTCGTTTGTTAACTAATGCAGCTTCCGTCTTACTTAGTTCTCTTATCTTTGCCTCTGTTCTTGTTTTTTCCTCTGCTGAGAATGATAAACTTTCCTTCTCATCGCTAAGAGTTTTAATTTCTTCTTCTTTTGACGTAATATTTTTTTCATTGTCACTTACTTTCTTTTTGTTTTCAGTGATGATATCTGATTTATTATTTGCTACGTCCTCAATGAATCTTTCTTGTAAAGAAATCTTTTCTCTAGTTATATCATGTTGATATTCAACATTACGAATTTCTTCATTTAGTTCTTTAGTTTTACTTTTTAGTAAGAAGTTCATCAAAGAAAAAATCTTAATGTCTAAGATATCTTCAACAACTTCCCTACGAGCCTTTGTAGATAATTGCATAAATGGAACAAAGGTGGAAGAACCTAGAATAACAACCTGAGTAAAAGAACGATAGTTCAATCCTAAGATTTGTTGTTCTAAATGTTTCTGATAATCCCTTGCATTTGCATCTTGATTAATCATAGTGTCACCAATCCAAACTTCAAACTTATTTGGTTTGATACCACGAATAACTTTTACATCTTTACTGTTAACATTAAATTCAACTTCAACAAGAGCAGAACCATTGTTGACTGAGTTTACTAATTGTCCTTTTGAAATATTCCTAAACGGTTTATTAAAAAGACCAAAACAAAGAGCATCAAGAATAGTACTTTTACCAGCACCATTCTCTCCGATAATTAAAGTAGTTGAACTTCTGTCCAACTGCACTTCTGTAAATTGGTTTCCAGTGGAAAGAAAGTTTTTCCACTTAACGGTTTTAAATGTTATCAAAGTTCTAAATCACTCGCTTCTACATATAACGACTTCATCATGCCTGTCAGTCGTTTCTTATCCAAGTCAACATCGAGTTCATCAATGTATCTTTCCAATAGTGTCATAGTATCTTCTGCATTCTCTACGATTGCATCATCTACATTAGACGCATCAAGTTCACTAAAGTCTTCTACAATTTTTACCTCATGGGCTCCAGATTCAGATAAAACTCTATCAATGAATCTATCAAACTTGTAGAAATCTTTTTTATTGACAACCACTATTTTAACAAATTTATCTCTTAATGTCAATACGTTAAAATCAGAATAATCTGTAGTAGTATCATCATAATATACCTTGTCAAAGATTGTATGTGGATTTAGAATGTATTCTAGTTCTCTTGTTTCTGTATCAAAGATATGGAAACCTTTTGTTTCTTTGTAATCACTCCATGTCATCTGATAGGTATTACCAAGATAGTAGATATGACCATCATCTGACTTCTTGTGGAAATGTCCACTCATTACAGTATCAAACTTATTGAACATTTCTTTTGGATATCCAGCTTCACAAAAATGTCCAGCGTGCATTTCAAAACCATTTAGTTCCAAGTGACCCATACAAATTTGTGCATAGGTTGATTGAATACTTCTCATTGCACGTTCATAGTTTTCTGCATTTATCCAAGGCATAAAATGAATACCTACACCATCGAACTCTTCAGTACATGGCCCATCGTAACATTTAATATTTGGATATTTTTCTTCGCCTGGCCCACCAAGCAATTCATACAAAGAGTTTACCTCATTTGTATTTTTATAGTAGGTATCGTGATTACCTACCATCATGTGAACATCTAGTTTTCTACTTACAAGAGGTAGAACAAAACGCTCACGAAAATCCTTTGCAATCTTGTATGAAACATACTTACGTCTGTCCATCACATCACCAAGGTGAATAACTGTTTTAATGTCGTGTTTATCTATATAAGGGAAAAACTCTTCTTCCCAAAATTTGTAGAAGTAATCATTAAATGCTAAGTTATCGTTTCGTGCGCCAAAGTGTGTATCAGTTATTAACGCTATCTTCATTTATCTCTTCACCGTCATCATCATAAAATATTTCAAGTCCTTTGGGTTGTTTCTTTTTCTTCTTTGGTTTGTAAACAGCTTCAGCTGGTAGAAAGTTCTTTTGTAGATAGTCTACAAATGCACCTTGATCACCATCTCCATCCATAAGAATATCAACATTCATGTTCTCAATAATCTTGTGTTTAACATGTTGTTGTTTCTTTTCCTTTTGTATTCTACGAATAAATGCATAGTAAATGATTTGTGTAAAATATGCAAAAGGATTGTTTGATTTTTCTGGATTGAAGTTACTGCAATATTGTAAACAGTTTTCAATACCATCAGAAATCATTTCATCTCTATAGGTATAATTAATAAAATTTGGTCTGTATGATAAGTGGTTTGCAATCTTTAGAAAACACTCACCAATATAATTTGTAACAGGTGGTTGAGGATCACCTTCTTCTTCTGCCTCTTTACAACGCTGTTTCCACTCTTTCATCGCCTCCAAGAATTTCTTGTTATCGACATAGTGAGTGCTTCTTTGTCTTTTAGCCATAACAACTCCACTTATTTGTACCCTCTATTATACACATTTATTCGTGTATGTCAACAAGTAAATTTATTTTCAAAAATGTATTGACTTGCTATTGACAGGGTGGTATATTAACTATGCTGGGTTTGAGAATAGATAGATAAGCTTAGTGAATAGTATCTGAGATAACTTCAAAGTCATCATATAGATCTTCTTCTTCTATATCCATTAGTTCTTGATCGGATGGGAACTCAACGTCTTCTTCTTCCATTCTCATCTTAGTAACACAGTATTCATAAAATTTAGATAATCCGTAGGATGCAGCAGTAACCACAATAATCTGTGATTTAGGCACATCGTATGAATTTGTTTCAGAGAAATGTATCCATCTCTGTAATGAGAGTGACTCTTCTAAAGAACCATCTCTTTGTAACTTAGGAAGGGCATTTAGCTTCATAGGCCTACTAACCTTCATATGAGTTTTTTCATTAGTGCTTATATTGCAGATAATTTCCTCACCACTAGATAGTTTTAGAATTTTTACATCTGTCATTTAAGTTTAATCCTTTTAATTTCATAATCAAATTGTTCCTCATTGTATATATTTATGCGTTCCATAAAGTGATTCAGGGTAAAGTTCCGTTTTGACTTATATGTGATATCATCGGCAATGTCATAGAGGACAGCAGAATCTTTACTTTCACTCCTACGCAAGCCACGTCCAATACTTTGCAAGGTACGAATTCTGGACTTACTTGGACTTGAGAACACGATTGTGTGAAGATTACGAATATTAATACCAGTAGAGAACGTACCATAAGATGCAACAATAATTGCATTCTTTTCTTTTTCTGTGATTTCACGAATTTGTTCTCTAGTCTGTGTATCAGTGCCTCCATATACATAAAACACTTGTCTGTCTGTATTGGATTTGATTAAGTCATAAAGAACACTACCATGTTTCTCTACGAATTGGAAAAGAACTAATGTATTATTATTCAGACTTAATGTCAAGTCTTTAATGAAATTATTTCTCTTTTCGTGTGTTACAATATAATCAATCTCATCTTGATAATTCATATCTTTTACAAGCTTGCATTCCTGTTCTGGATATGTTAATACAAGAGAACGTATCTTAAATGAAGATAAAGTTTTATCGTCAATCAACTTCTTTGTTGAAACAACTTTATTTAACCCACCAAATAACCCTTCCAGAACTAATCTGTGGGTTTGCATACCATCAAGTGTACCTGTAAGTCCAAAACGATATTTGCATAGATGTAATTTAGTTAGAATAGATGTAAGAGATTTTGCTTTAAATAGATGAGCTTCATCACCTACGACACAACCAAATTGTTCAAAGTATTTCTTGGGCATTTTATACAAAGACTGCCATGTAGATATCACAACTTTCTTTGATACTTCTCTATCATGTCCACTGTAGACTTTTTGTATATACGCTTCTTGCCATCCATAGTCAATAAAATCAGAAGTCATCTGTTCAACCAAAGATGTTGTAGGAACAAGTATTAGTATTTTATCATTTTGATGTTCTCTGAGAAGTAATTCGTAATATCTTACTAGGATGTAAATAATAAGTGACTTGCCTGAGGCAGTAGGACTAAGGAGTAAAGCACGATGTTTTCTAATTGCGAAATCCACGGCATCAACTTGGTAGTCACGAGGTCTAATGGATTTACCTCTAGCTCTAAGATTAAGTTGTCGTATGAATCCATCCAGTATTTTTCTGTCAATTTGTTTTTCATCTTTTAGTTCCTCACTTATTTCATATGGTTCATCATAATCTATTAACCACTTTTCTAAGTATGAAAGTAGTCCTAGATAAAGTTCTCCTGTGGCTGGAGAATACAAACGTATCTTACCATCCCAAATCCGATTGCGATATGCGGGCATAAATCTAGCGCCTGGCACTTCAAATGTAAAGAAGTCAGATAATGATCTTGCAGTAGATGGTTCTGCATTTACCTCTAGATAGACTTCATTTTTCTTTGAAACTTTAGTCACTAAATCGTACCATCTACAAATTTACGCCATTCAATTGCGTTTTTAATATCCCATCCACGAGACTGAATTTGTTTCAGAATACGTTCACAAGAATCCATGCACATTACATAGTATTCTACTTTTTGTTTTGCCTTAATTAGTTCTTCATCAGAATCCATATAGATATGTAAATCTGTTTTTAGAACTTTATGGTCAAAGGGATTGTCACGATAGACTTCTGGTGATGCTTTACCACCATAGTATTCCCACTTCTTACGTTTGAGTACATTGTATGTACCCTCATTCATAAGTCTGAGTTGTCTAAAGTTATTGTAGATGTTTAGGTATTTTTGGTGCAGAGTTGCAGACTTGAGAGACTCATCTGAGAGTTCCAAGTCATCCATTTTTAAATCTTTTTCAGCTTGCAGCTGCAATTCATCAAGTGTCATTATATTATCATCCTATAGGCGAGCAGAGATTGGTTGGAACTTTCTTGTTCTATATTATCTCTTTCAGAGATTCAACGATGGCTGTTAAAGTTCACCGTTTCTGCTCAGTTATATTTATAAAGTTTCAAATTCGTACAAGTCGTAATTCATAGTTACAGATGCAGTCAATTGGTTTGAGTCAGCAGTCTGTGAATCATAATCTAAACCAGATAGTGATGTTGGATATAACGCACTATAGTTTACATTAATCAATGGGTTATTCTTATTAGACAGAATGGTAAGAGTTCCATCTGAAACAAGAGCAGATGGATTTACTGTGGGGTTTTGTGATGCTGCGCCTGGCTTTGTTTGTTCAGCGGCAATTGCACTTGCAAATTGTTCTGGATCTTTTGGAAAACCAATACCTGTCATCCAATCATGTATTTCACGATAATTAGATAAATCTTCACTTACTAGAAAAGTAAGTTCCATAGGACTGTATTCCAAAGTATCCCCCATGAAAGGCATGGCCTTGTATCTACTATTCATAATAGCATCACCAGAAAATGCAATGCCTGGAATGTTAACTCTAGTTACAAAGTAAATTGTATTAGGGATTTTTAAAAGACCAAACCTAAACTGACTAGGACTTGCAAAGTCTAGTGTTTCTGGTTGTCTCATTAGTGGATTAAATTCTACCATTTTGTTCTTCCTTTATAGTATTTATAAAGAAAAAAGGGGAAGCAAAATGCCTCCCCTAAGTTTTGGTTGTTTAACACAACTCGTATTACATGATGTTTGTAACTTGTACTCTTCTGTAATATACGTTTGCGTTTGCAGTCATAGCACCACCACCAGCGGTAGCACCTTCTGCGAATGGGTTTGCAGTAAGACCATAACGTGTCTTGAAACCGATTTTTGGTTGGAAAGTGTTTTCACCAACCGCACGAACCATCTGTAGTGGAACGTATGGACAGTAGAAAATACCAGCATCGTAAGGTGAAGTACCTTTGTACCCAGCAACGTAGAACTGCTTTGCAGCTGAATTTGCTGAATATGGATCGATGTACACTTTGTAACGTCCGTTAAGAACACCAGCAAATGTGTTTCCAGAGTCATCAACACTCAAGTTGTTGTTGAGGGCAGGAGTATAATCAAGTACACCAGCCATCTGTAGTGCAGAAGCAACGTCTGAAGAACAGATAATCATGTTACCTTTTCCTCTACGAGTTTCTTGAGCAATTGCGTTTGCATCTCTCTCAAGTTGGAACATAAGTCCTTTGAACTTCTCGACACTCCAACGTCCGTTTGAGTCAACGTCCATGTCGAAGATACCAGCGTTTGCAGTATCAGTTGCAGCACCCTTTTTTGAAGTAATGTAGATAGTTCTGATTACTTCTCTGTTGATCTCAGCGAGGATTTCAGCAGAAAGGATATTTGCAAGTTCTGTCTCTGCGTCAAGACCGTGAATTGCCTTCAAGTCTTGTGCAAGTTCCATTGTGTATTCTGCTTTCAATGCTCTTGATTTTGCAGTAACGGTTTGTTTCTCGATTGAGAACGCCATTTCTGCGAAAGAGTTTGCAGCAGAGTCACCCAAAGCTTCAGCAGTTGCTGTTGCCATTGCTGGATCAGCAGTATATGCACCAGCAGGGCCATCGTTAAGAACCGCTGGGTTTGTTTCACCAGCAGATGATGTACCAGCAGAGCCTGGGATGTTAGCACGAGTGTCACCACCTGAAAATGCAGAATCAGCTTCGTTGTAGAATGCCTCATCACCATTTTGTGCTTTGAAACGTGAACGCATTGCAAAGATAAGTCCTGTTGGGCCTGTCATTGGTTGTACGCCTGCAACGTCATATGCGATAAGATTTGGCATAGAACGTCTTACGAGTGAGATCATGATCGGATCCCAATTTGTAGCACCGCCTGCTACGTTAGTTGGAGCAGCTTCTGAAAGGAACGCACTGTCCTCACGAAGAGCTTTTTCTTGGTTTTCTAGGATAACTGTGGTTACAGCTTTACGATAAGAGTCTTTAATCTCTGGGAGATCATTGTGCTCTAGCACTGGCTGCCACTTTTCCTGTAAATGTTCAGTTTGAAACATTTGTTTTTCTCCTTATTGAGTTTTCTAATAATATTTATAAAAACCTTAGTTTTTAGCTCGCTTTACATTATTGCTAATGGCATTCATGTAAGCGGCCATTGCACCAGTTGTATCGTAAGATTCAGAACCATCAGATTCAGAGTCTACAGATTCAGCGATAGTGGATGCCTTAGGAAAATAACTTTCCTTTAGCTGGTCGAGTTTTGCTTTGAATGATTCTTCATCACTGAACTCTACTTCTTCTGCAAGAGATTTGAACTTTTCGACTTCAGTGTCGGCAAGGTCAGAAGCTACCTCTGCAAAAACAGACTCACGAACTAGAACGTCATGTGACTTTTTCAACTCAGCACTCTTTTCAATTTGTTCGTTAAGTTTTGCTTCTAGTTCATCAATCTTCTCAGACTGTTGACCTAAAATATCATACTTTTCATCTGGAACGTCAACATAATGTTCTGCGAACAAGTCTTTCAATCCAGAAATAAAGTCTTCTGCGATTTCGCCTTTGAGTCCACGCTCAATTGCGATTTCGTTTTCTTTCATCCACTCTTCTACAACGTAGTTCATATAGTTGTCAACTTTTTCAGTCAACTCATCACGCACTGTGTTGATTTCTTCAGCGACTTCTTGAACCTTTGCAGATTCAATTCTTTCGACTTCAGAACGGAGTTTAGATTTAACAGCAGCTTCAAATATTGTAGCAGCTTTTTCTTTGAATTCTTCAGTAATTTCTTCACCTTCAACAAGTGCAGAAACGTCTTCAGATACATCTACTGATGCAAGACGGTCATCAAGAGTAGATTCGTCAACTTTCACTGACTCTTCTTCTTCTTCCTTACCCATCATTTCCATTTTGTTGTACATAGCCTTGAGTTCTTGAGATTTCATGCCTTCCATTTTTTTCATCATTTCAGACTTCATCATCTCTTTAGTCATGGCCTTTTCCTCTAGAGCTTCACCGTCATGTTCAATTTCGGTTTCTGCAGCAAGAGGTTCTTTAATTTTAGTTGGTGTGTCATCGCCACCAGCATCTTTTGCACCCTTAGTTGGAGCAGAAGAATCCTTTTTAGTTGCTTTCGCAGCATCTGGGCCCTTCTTCTCGTCTGGGGAAACAACAGCTTTGCCTAGGTCTTGGACTTCACCCTCTACTTTTTCCATTGAATCACCTTTGTCGGCACCTTTTTTAGGCATATCCTGAGAAGCTTCTTCAAGCTCCTTTTGGACTTCCGCTTCAAGTTCCTCAATTGTCTTGTCTAGTTCTGACATTGGGATTTTCTCCTTGAGTTTTTTGTTATCTCAACATATTTATAATGATTAAAGTTTTGACATAAATTTTGCGAAGGCAAGTGCGGAAACATTTGACTGTTTCTTTCTTACACCTTCATTTATATCATTTTTGATTCCAGCAATCTCGACTTCTTTGAGAATGCCATTATCCCACACCCATTCTTTTCCTTCCATAATACCTTCAACGAAGGCTTGAGGAGCAGAAGGGTCTGCAACGATGTCTGCCGCAGTTGCGAGATAGAAATCGTCTTTCACATAGTTAGCACCACCTTTAGATTCTAGTGAACCCATGCCTCTTGAAGAGACACCAAGTTTACCACCATCCTTGATTAGTGCTTTCGCAATTTCCCCCATAGGAGTAGACAACAATTTTGCCTCACCAACGAAGTTCTTTCCATCAGCTTCAAGTTTTGTGATCATGTGCGAAACTCTGTCAAGATTGACAGTTGGGCCTTCTGGATGTCCAAGTTCCCCAAACGCACGACCTTCAGCAACAAATTCTTTATTATAACGAGCGACTTCTTTATTAAGTACACTCATTGGATAGACACGACCATTTCTATTCTTTTGGTCTGCCTGCATAAAGATTCCACGAATCTTCATATCTTTACCACCGTCCTCTTTGGCTTCGGTGATGTATTCTACTTCTTGTATCTGTTCTGCAATTAGTTTCATGTTAGAACCCCGCCGCTACTACTGGTGTACCTTTGATAGTGGATGCTCCACGCAATCCTTCTCCAGTACCAAGTGTTATTACCATGCCGGCGCCTGCGCCTACACGAATACTACCTAAATCGGCATTATCTGCAGCGTTCCGAACTGTAACCAATCCAGCAGAACCAGTATTGAAAACCCACGCCGCACCAGTATCATTTAACTTAGTCGTTCCTGTTGCGAGTGCTACTTCTGGGCCACGAACTCTCATGTTCTTCTCCTAAATTGACAATAGTTCATTTTCAAAATAGTCCATAAGTTTCTTTGGCGGAACTTTAAACTTCTTTGAAACACTATTTATTGTTTTATCAAAAGTATTTAGGAAATCTGAGGGTTTAGACTCCATTTCCTTAAAAATAGCATCAACAGCATCTTTCATCTTAGGGGATAGTTTTTTATATTCCTTAGACTTTGTATGCTCATCCTTTTCTGGTAATTCCTGTTGGAATTGGGAAATGGTTTTACTCACTATCTTCTTCTACCTCTGGAATGTGTTGCGTCACAAATGTTTTCGCAACGTCTTTTCTTTTTGTTTCCAAAGCATCACCAACTTTAGCTGCAAGTGCAGCATTAAATTGTGTTTCTGCTGAGAGATTGTCTCCATCTCCAATTGAGTCAACAAAATCTCTTACATTATTTTCCATTATTTATCTCCTTTTGAGGGATCGTTGTGAGCAAACATACCATCATCTTCTGGCGCACCCATTTCACCACCCTCTTCATCTTTTATTTGATCTTCAATTTCTTCAATCTCATGTTCAGTCATTCTTAGTATATTCTTTCGTACATACTCTTTAGAAAAATATGTTCCAACATAAGACTCAATCTGTCCTAACATATCCAAACGATTTTGTAGAAGTTCTGCATTCTTGAGTTCAGTGAAGTGTCCATCTGCAAGGAAGTCGAACTGAATATGTTCCTTCATTGTATCCCATTCTTCTACTGCGATTACACCCTTCAATACTAATTGTGTTTTCAACATGTCTGAGAAAAGAATAGCAAACTTCTTACGAAGTCTTTGTACAAACTTTGTAAATTTTAGTTCATCTCTTGTAATGTTATCAGAACGTCCTATAGAAAATCCTGATTCTTCTGCAAGTCTTGATACAGGTACATTGAGTGAACGATATAGTTTTTTCTGGAAGTACTGAATGTCATCAATCTCACCAAGGTTTGAACCGCCAGGCAAGGTTGTGATTTCTGTTCCTCTACCGCCTTCTCTACGAGGTAGCCAGAAATCTTCTAACATTGACATATGATTTCTATCGTCACGGATTTCACCAGTTCGTGCATCATACACTAACTTGTTACGATAACGATTCATCACATCCTTTAAGTATGCTTCTGCCTTCATTTTAGGCAAGTTACCAACATCAATATAGAAAATACGTCTTTCAGGCGCACGAGAAATACGATAGATAACCAACGCATCTTCAATCATACGCAACTGATTGACAGGTTTAATAGCTTTGTTTAAATGAGAAAGGACTGTTCCTTTATGCATATCCACCAAACCAGATGGACAATAAGAAATTGCATCAGCAGTAATCTTTACACCAGTAGATGTTCCTGTGTTTTGATCAGCACCCTTTTCGTTATAGAGATAAAAATCCTCTATATTCTTTACCATATCCAAACCAGTTTTTGGATCTTTTTCTTTTCTTTGTTCTCTGACCTTCTTAATCTTGCGAGGGTCAATAAATCTTACTTCCTTAATTCCTTTGCGAGGCCTTTTCGTATCAATAATTTTATGATAATATACTCTACCATCAACATACCATCTTCTAAAAATGTCATGTCCTTTTGCATTGAAATCAAGCAAACGCAAAACTTCATCAAACTCATCTCTAATTTTAGATTTGATGTTTGGTGAAAGTTTTAAATTGTCTAGAGAAATTGCTACAGATTGATCTCTTTCATCAGAGACAATCGCTTCATTTACAATATCTTCAATTGCACTATCACATTCTGCTTGTTGTGCAATATCACGATATCTACGAATTAAGTCTAGTTCATTTTTGTCACGGCCGTCCATATCAAGGATGGATGCATAATGCCCACCACCTGATACAATATCCATTGTACCGTCATCAGTAGAAGGAGCAGTGAAACCATCACTACCCCCACTCTGATTCGCCCTTGTGATTCTGAAACCAAATAGTTCCGCCATACTATAGTTCTCCTAATTTTACCCAACTATTTAGTCGGTTTGTAAAACTAGATTATACGTTACTAGCGGAGAAACTTGTGTATCTCCAAGTTACATCAAATGATTCAATATCACTTACAGTGTCATATGACAATTCGATTGGTGCAACTACAGTTGGCCAACAGTTTTTAAGAGTGTATTGTTTTAAAATTCTGTCATCCCTATCTAACTGTTGTACAGTCAACTGTGAAGAATAATCTGAAACACTTACGAGTCCAGTGTTTTCTTCAAGGTCATTGATACCATTCATCCAACGCTCAATTGCATTACGAACCATGAAATCAGTATCATTGATAACTGTTGTTGTCCAAGTTTCAAAAGTTCTGTCACCAGCGAGGAACAATTGGCGTCCTCTAAAGTTAACAGTTACTTCTGGAATTGTCTGGCCAGGCAACGAAGTCGCCTTAACCAAATATTGTGTTCTTACGGTGTCCAAACCTGTTGCAATTCCTGATGGTGTGGACATGATAACCCTATATTGGTTAGCCCTTGCACCACCGCCGATAAGGTTTGATTTAAAATCGTCAATACTAGCCATTTAATTATCCCCCTACCTCTGAAAATGCTACCCCAGTTCTCACTGCGATAAAGTTTAGTTGAATAAAGTTGATTGATCTAGATGGTTTGACATAGATATCTCCGACAAACTCATTTCTATCAATTACTTCACCTGTGTTATTTGTTCCATCTGCAACAACCTTGAAGTCAGTAATACCTCTTCTACCTTGTACATCTCTTAGGAATGGTTCAACAAGATTTTTGAATTGTGCTTGTGTGAACTGATCGTTAATTTCAAAGAGTTGAAACTTAGCAGCAGTTGCAATTGCCTTTTCAAGAACAAGGAACAATCTACGGACGTTAATCCTATCGAATGCACTTGGTCTAGACAATGCAGTTTTATCACCGAAGAGAACAGTACCTTGGCCTGGGAATGTGCAAACAGGGTTTACACGAGCAGGATAAAGGATATCTCTTTCTGCTTTTGTTGGGTTGTATGCAAGTTTTACTGAACCACGAATTTGTCCTCTGTTGTAACCAGCTGGTGAGAACCAAGGGTCAGCAACATTGTCTGCATTTGCACAAAGTCCAGCAGTATCACCGTTCAATGGAACGTAACGATACACATCACTATATTTGTCGTACATATACTTGTATCCACTATCGAATACTGCATATGAAGAACTTGCAAGAAGGTCAAAGAAACCTTTTACATTTGTTGTTTGTGCGGCACCTGTTGTGACACCTACAACATCAGCTGATCGTGGTGAAATAAATGATACACAATCTTTTCTTTTTTCTGCAAGGTCGATTAGGTTGGTTGCATGTGTTACACCACCAGTACCAGCAGGAGATTGTCCACCGATAATCAAGTTAACATCCACTGTGTCTGCATCACTAAATTTTTCGTATGCAACATCTAGTTCACCTACAGTAGGCGCAAGTGGACTTGCAGTACCGTCTGCACCACCACCAAGAGCATCATTAATGATACCAGCTTTACCAGCTGTTGATGCGAATGTAGTACCAGAAGCTGGATTTGATCCAGCAGCAGATAGTGTTGAATGGTGATCCAACCAACGTACAAATTCTGAACCTAAGTTAACTACGTTTGCATAAAAGTTGCTGTTACCTTGTGGTGTTCTTGCATTTCCTGCCTGAGATACAAATGGGAAAGTTTCAAGTACTGAATTTCCTCTTTGTCCAGCAAGGTCGTTATCGAAACCACTGATACCACCAGTTTTATCAAATACTACGACATGCATCTCATCTGAAACAAGTCCTCTGTCAGCAGCATAAGTTGATGTGCCTGGAGCAGCATCAAACAAGTCATAAAATCTCCAACGTCTACGAACATTTGTCGCAGCAGCAAGAGCAGTTTTAAGACCACCACCACTAGGATTGTCTAATTGTCTAATTGTTAAGTTGTCAGTTGAAATTGCAGTAACTTCATACTGTTGTCCGTCTGCTTCTTGAAAGTAAACAATGTCACCTACGTTGAATGCAGCACCACCGGCACCAGCAGAACCACCACCATTGTCAACACCGACAGTTGTTGCACCAGCAGCTGGTGTACCTGTTGTTACACCTAGTGTACCAGCAGAACCAGCAAAGGCTTGTTCAAACGCTGTTGCGTTTGCACATATTGATGTTCCTAGAGCATTACCGTAAGCGCCTGGGAATTTAGATGCCCAGTTTCCTACAGAAGCTTGCCCACCAGCATAATTTGCATCGTAAACATCATCGTTATTAATTTGCAATCCAGCACCATTTGCTGTTGCGTTTTTAGATCCTGCCATATTAGCACGAACTACACGCAAAGCATTACTGTATTGCAAGAAGTTGGCGCTTGAAAACCATGTTTCATAGTTGTCAGAAGTTGGTTTACCAAAGATTTCTACCAGCTCTTGCTCCGAACCAATTGAAACGACTTCATCTACTGGGCCTTGTGTAAAGTGTCCAGCGAGCGCTCCGATTGATGTTGCAACAGCAGGCACAACATTGGTAAGATCAACTTCCTTGACTAATACGCCAGGGGATACTTGAAATGCCATCCTGTTTTCTCCTTTATGGATTTATCATTATTAAGTTTTCCAAACTTACACGAATATTTATAAAAAACCTTCTCTTCATTTATTTTTTATAGGTTTAGCGGCACATAAATAATTATATGTCAGAACACTATCAGAAATACAAAGAAACCATAAAAAAGGTTTCCCAACGCAATTATAGAGCTAGAAAGATATGGGTAAACCAATATCTCTCTAATAAAGTATGTACTTACTGTGGGGAATCTGAAACCGCATGTCTCCAATTTTATCCCTATGAAGGGAAAATACGAAATCTCACTAAAAGAAAAGGATTAAATGAAGAATCTAGAACTGAAGTTGTAGGTTTAATCAATGAATCCAAAGTTGTGTGTGCAAACTGTTTCTTAAAGTTAGATAACGATATTATTGATATTATGTAGGTATTTGATGTTTTCTACCAATCCGAATCGTGACTACGAACTACTGGACTCCATCTTTGGCCGTATTCATCAACAACAGCCTCACCATAATCATTTACTCCATCTACAATAAATCCAAATGGAGCCATATCTTGTTCTAGTTGATTTTGTTGTTCTAAGTACATTCTAGCACGAATGTCATCATCTGTCAACTCCTTAAAATAAGTCTGTTGAACTAACCAACCAAATAACACACAACACATTGCAAGGTCATCACAATGTCCTTCCTCAGCCTCATAAGACTGTCCTTTAAGTATAAATGTAGAAAATTCATTTATTAGTTCATAATCTTGTATAATTAGTTTATCAGTCTCAATAATTTGTTTAAGATTTGAACAACCCATCTTTTTTACTGCTTTAGTTGTTCTTACCCCCAACTGTGCTTTTCCCCCTGAAAACCCACCGCCAACGACTTGACCTGCACGACCACGCATAGAAGCCATAATAAGGTTCTCATACTCCAAGTCAAACTGTAGAGCAGAAGCAACTTGTTCACCTATATCATTTACCTCTATCATAGTATATGCAAGGTTATATGCAGTAGCAACCTCATGGATTATGTTAGGAAATAGTAAAGGTTTTATTTGATTGTTACGATATTTTGCAACTATTTTATAGGGAACAGTTGATACGTCAAATACAATAAACGCAGAGTAATCATTGTTTGTTCCTCTTGACACATCAGCAATTAGTGTATATGTATGTTTTTCTTTTGGATTTTCATAAACATCCAACCCAGCATTTGACTTGGTAGGAGTATGAAATGCCATCGTCTTAATCTTTGCAGCTGCAATAAGCGTATTAGAAGAACCAAGAAACTCACAATCAAACTCTCTTCTGAACTGTTCCTCAGAGGTGTTTGCAATTGTTTCTGTTCTCCACATCTCATCACGGCCAGGCACTTGACTCCAATGAACATCTATGATATTGTATGAGTTACGTTTATTCTCTGCGTCTACCCAAAGTTTGTAGAACAAGTTCATACCGTTTGGTGTAGAAACGATAATAACCTTTGTAGACTTACCAGATGAAATTGTAGGATAAACAGAACTAAAGAAGTCCTCTGCAACATTAGTAGGAACGAATGCAAATTCGTCCAAGAATATCATGTTGTAAGAACCACCACGAACTGCACTTGAAGATGTTGATGAAGCAACTACACGAGAACCGTTCTCTAAGTCCACTGAACCCTTGTTCCAAGACACAACTCCTTGTTGTAACCACTTGGGTAGGTTCTCGTATGCAAGTTGCAAACGTCCAAGAATATCTCGTGCAGTTGCAGCCTTGTTAGCAAGGATTGCAACATTCATATTATCATTGAAAAGAACGTAGTGAAGAATGTAAGATACCATAGTCGTGGATTTACCAGACTGTCGTGGCATCTTACATATTGTGAATCTATCATTATGAATTGTATCTACGATATCTTCTTGAAAGTCATACATTTCAAAAGGAACAAGTCCTTCATCAAGAGATACAATTTTAATGTAATTTTTAATAAAGTATATGGGGTTTTCCATACACTTTTGATATTCTAAAATATTCTCTTTTGTCCAGTTTACTGGAACATTAGATTTTTTTAGTAGTGGGTTTCCAAGATAGTGCTCATAATTTGACATTAATTTTATTCAGTCTTTGGTGCAGAGTCCTTTAGATGTTTTGCATAAGCAGTTTTGACTGCATCAGTATGAAAATGTGCAACCATTGCTTTTACGTCTGCACTTTCGTTAGATGAATCTGAGTCTGGTGAAACAACATGGCGTGAGAAACTTCTAGAAAGTTCTGCACCATCTTCTTCAATCACAGTAGCAGTTCTAATCTGAATGTGCTTATGTTCGCCTACTACTTCAATCTTATCTTGTTCTGTACGTTTTGTAATCGCCATTATCTTTCTCCTTTTGTCCGCCTCTAGAATCCACTAGAGGTATAAAGTTATTTTTTATGTTTCTGTGATGTAACAAAAATTTAGATAAATCTCATCAGCGGCCGCTGGGGTAAGATTAAAATTGTGTGTATGCGTATTATTAAGACTTAACAAATTTGAATTTTGATTTAGTTGCATACCAAGAAGTTTGTAATAAGAACCAGAACCAGCAGAGTTGTCATAATATTCAAATACACCTCCACTTCTACATTCATCTTGGGCGCCATTCTTTGATGTAAAAGGTAAACTTAAATACATACTTCCAACAGGAGAGGATACTGAAGCAATTCGTGGATGTCCTGTAATAGTTACAAGGCGACCAACTTTAGTATAACTAATTGTATCAAAAGAAGTATTTAAAGTTACTGTACCTGACGTAGACATAGTTATAGCTGTTTGGTGAGTGCCTTCTTCATAATCATCCAAGGTATTAGCAGCACCAGTACCACCAATTGCGACACCAGCAGTTGCAGTAATTAATCCAGTTGATGTGAATGTTCCACTTGCAGATAGGGTTGCACCACTAAGTGTTCCACTTGCAGTGATGTTTGTTCCACTAATTGTTCCAGCACCAGCAATATTATTACTTACAGTAATATTACCAGAACCAGTTCTTGTTGCAAGTTCGTCTACTCTTACTTTTGACATATTATTCTTCCTCCAGTGCCGCTACTTTTGTTTCTAATGTTTCTATCTTGGCTATCGCCTCTTGGAGTGCAGCCGTAAGAAGTGGCACTAATTTTCCGTACTCTATACCTTGATACTCTGGAATTGTGTTACCATCATCATCTAGTTTATTATCACCTAATGAAACACCGTCAGGTAACTCTTCACCCTTTTGCCATACTACAACTCCATCTTTAGAACCTTTAACTACTGACGAAACAACAGTTGCAACTTCGTGTGCAATAAATCCGTCTTCCAAGGTGTTTGTTTTGTCAGAAATCCAGTTAAACTTTCTAGGCTGTAGTTGTTTAACTTTTGTTATTCCATCCGTTAAGTCTTCTATATTTTCTTTGAGACGATAATCTGAAGTTGCATTAAAGGCTGTTGCACTAGCTGCTCCAGCTTGATTTGAAGAGCCATCCATGTTGGCTTTCCATTTTAAAGTATTAGAATGATTTGCTAGGTATAGTCCTTCTTGATGACTGTAAGAACCATTTGCCCTTACTCTCATCCCATAAGGAGAGGATGCAGTAATATAATCCAAACCAAAAGTATTTGAAGCACTATTAAGTTTAAGTAATTCAAGTGATAATACACCAAATATCAATTGATCATTAGTATGGTTATACTGAACGTATCCACGATAAACATCTGCACCAGTTTGACCATCGCCAAAAAGTACAGAAGAGACACCATTAGTTGCAGCGGTAAATGCAATCTCTGAATTAGCACTGGTGTTATGGATGTGGAGTTGACGTAGAGGGGCTGCTGTGTTAATTCCGATATTGCCTGCTGAGTTTATAACAAGTCTATTGACAGCCGCATCAATATCTCTAATAGAAAATCCACTATTAGCAACTCCTGGCGTTCCTGATACTAATTGAAAGTTGTCAGCACTTGAATTTGAGTGCTGAAGGCTTATAGAAGGAAGACCACTTGATGCAGTATTAATAGTCAGCGCACCACTCATAGTTGTTGCACCAGTAACACCAAGTGTTCCACCAACAGTTGCGTTTGATGTAATTGCAGCTGTACCTTGTCCAGTAATATTTCCAGGCACCACAAGATTATGTCCAGAACCTAAACTTACGTTTCCAGAACCAGCAACATTTTCAATTGTATCTACTTTAATCTTTGAGGACATTTAACTATTTCCCTATAATTTTATTTATATCACAATGCACTTGCATCATCTCTTGCTTTACGGTTCTTATAATCACTATGAGCAAGAACAAGTTTTACAAAGTCTGCTTGGTTCGATGGAATTGGATCATTGAAAGATTCATCATTCATTAACCTTGTTGTCCATTCATTTTGCATACGTTTCCAACAGTTATTAATTTTACCATCTATTGCACCTTGAACCCATGAATCTAGACCAGCATTGTCTGAATCATTATACAAGTCGTTAGATAGTATTTGTTGTTGTGCATCTGTTAGTGTAATTGTTATAGTATGATTTGCCATTTTTATCTCCTTTAAGATTGCTTATTTCAGCATGACTAGGCTACTAAGTAACCATAAAATTGTGATGAATTAGTAGTAATAATATCCATCTGTGCAGACCCAGAATTAGGTGAAATTTGAACCGTTGCTGTGTCACCAGCATCCATATCACAAAGTAACGACCCATTTTGTCCAAAATAACCATCATCTGCCAGTACATCGCCAGGTTTTAAATCAATATAATAAAGAGCATTAGAAGTATTAAATTGAAACCAGACGTAGTTGAAAGCACTATCCCAATTTGCATAATTGAGATTACACCCTATCATATACTTGCCAGTCACAGGCGCAGTAAACGTATAATTAGATGTATTATAATCTGCGTTTTGGTCAAAAACTTCAGAATTAAAAGCAATATTATAAGTACTATTGGTTGCAACATTATCTTGAGCAGAAGTAAGTCTAGCTAAAAATGCTGGTTGCGTAGGCATGGTTACATGACCATTTGCATCTATGTTTATTCTATTGACTTGATTAGTAGCAAGAGCTAAATCATTAACTGTAGCACCTTGTTTTATTTCTGGAGCAATACCAGTTACCGATGGAAAAATAATTCTACTTGCTTCAGTAAGTCTAGCGGCATCAAATTTTGTAACTTGACCAGTACCACCACCGACAACAAGTGCAAAGTGGTGTGTAGTTGCTGTTGCAACAAAAGTAAAAGAGTGTGTACCAGTACCTAAGTTAAGGGCACTAACATTTTGATTTCCATTTGCAGATGTACCTATGTACAATCTAGAATAACTACCAGCATCTTGTGTGACAACAACAGATGCAATATAACTTCTACCAACGACAAGATTATCGACTTGTTGGTTTGCAAAACCGTTAACACCACTGTTGGGTGTTAATTGAAGTGCTCCAGAACTAATTGCAAGAGTTGAACCAGTTGCAGCCCAACCAGTAGTATTGGAAGTAAAATCTCCATTAGTAATAAGATTTGTAGTAGTTCCTACACTTATACTTTGTTGAAATGTGGAAGCGCCTGATACTGTAAGATTATCAGGTTCAAGAGTATGTCCAGATTCAATCTTGACTTTGTTTGCATCTGCACCAGAGGTTGCACCAGCTATTGTTGTGACTGTAAGTTTACTCATATCTATACCACCGAAAGTTCGCCAGAGATTGTAACTGTAATTCCATTAGCGATTGTAATCTCGCCTGCACATGCAGCATTCTGATTTGCTGCAATTGTAAAATTTGTAGTTACCGTCTGGTCATTTAGATAAAAAACTGCATCAGAACCACCACCAGTTGCACCACCACCTACAGATGTCCAATTACCACCGTTGTAACCTTCAAATGCAGTGTCGGTTGTGTTAAATCTTAGCACACCTTGTGCTGGTGAACCTTCTCTTTGTGCAGTTGTACCTGTCGGAACGTCAATTCCTTCAAGTGCTACACCAACATTATTAGCTCTTGTTAGTGGCATTATTCTTTTCCTTTTAACATCTTTTGTAGTTCAGCTGTTGAACCAACAAACAATGCATTCGTTACATTCTTTGGTGCAGAACTAGGAACTTCTTTTAGTTTCTTCATCTTCTCTTGTAAATCACCAAGTTTCTCTGTTACGTCTGCAACCTGTTTTATTAAATTCCCAGCAACTTCATAGCTTCTAGGGTGTTCTGATTCTCTTGCGAGGTCTAGAATACCATCAATTGCATCTTGTCCTCTTTCAATCAGATTGTAAAAATTCTCTCGTTGATATTTATAATCATTGTCTATATCCTGTTCATTGTTTTCTGTTTTAGGAACAAGAACAGGTTTTGGCGACGTTACACTTTTAGTAGTTGTTTCCACAACATCTGTAATACCAAGAACATTATCTAAAATATCAGTTTGATTTGACATTTCATACAATTCAAGACGGTTCTGTAGGCCAAGTAACATTACCAAGCACACCATCTACTAAAGTCGGTGATGCACCGTCTGGAAGGTCTCTTAGATTTTTACGATATGTTTTCCAAGCAGCTGACATAGTAACATCACTATTACCCATCCAATCTGTCTCTGTTAATTTTGCATTTCGTTGTTTACGAAGTTCGTTCATAGGTGCTGCATCGTCCATTTCTTTTTGTTTGTCTGATACTTGTTTCCAAGTTACACCCCATTTTGAAGTGTCAGCAGATTCGATTGCAGAACCTTCTGAATCTGCACCAGTAACTTTTCTGAACATTTCTTTGAAGTGATCTTCTGTAGTAGGCTCGCCACGCAAAACCCACTCATTAATACCAAGAGCACTTAATGCTTCTGAAGCTGTTGTTGCCATTTTATTTTCTCCTAATTAATAAAATTCTTTCTGTTATTTATAATTGCCATTTTTCTATCCTATTAAATGTCCAAAAAATTGAGTGCTTCCGTAATCAGCACCAGAAATGTTTCTTGCAGGGCCATAAGCTCTTGCTTTAACAGCAACCCCAGCACCTAAACTTACTTGAGTTGAACAACATGAACCATATCTAGCATTAGAACCTTTAATATAAAAATCTACAGCCCCAACTGTAGTTGATCCTGCTTGAATTGATACGATACCTTGAGACTCAGAACCAGTATTTGCAACATATGAGTAAGAAAGATAAAAATAATAAATACCAGCAACAGGCGTTGTAAAGGTATAATTACTCGTATTGAAGTTACCACCAATGTCATAATTTTCTGCATTAAATTGAATTGTAGTAAAGGTATTCGCTGACGGAGCACTTTGGTCACCAGTCATATATGCTCTAAATGCTGGTCTTGCTGGTTGTAAAACCCTACCAGCACTATCAATAGTTATTGCAGACGTTCCACCAGTATGTTGTATATTTTGTACTTTTAATGTTGATGCCATATCCTATTCCTTACTGTGCGATTTCTATTATAGACCAACTACAAGAGTTTTGATTAGAAAAACTACCAGACCAACCAAGATATACTGTGCCAGAGGCACCACCTCTAAAATGCATTGTGTACGTTATTGCACTTGTAGTTCCAGCTATATCTTTAATATTAGTAATACCTTGACAATCCCAAGATTGCTTACCACCACTTGCTGATTCTGTATCCATTAAATTTCCAACACCAGACTTATTAAGAACAACATAGGAATATGCACCAGCAGCATTGTTATGTGCTGAAACAAGATAACTATGAAGAAGTATACTATTACTATATTTCGGTGTAATTGTTAATGTATGACCAGATGAAGTATAAGACGTTGATGTAGTAGTAGCTCTTGGAGTCCAAGTTGACGTATCTGAATGTACAGATTGAACAACCATCCCAGGCGCTTTGATAGAATTAGTGTCAGTTCCAATTATTTGTTTACCAGTAGGAACTGTAATCGTTGAACCACTTGCAGTTGTTAGATTATTTACAAATAGAGTACTCATTGTGAAATCTCCTCAACTATAAAGTATGCGGTATAATAACCAGCTTGGTTTATACGAATAGCTTCGGTAGTGGAATTGTATATTCTTGCTTGTGCTTTTATCACCCTAGCATTAGTGTTACTAGCAGCAACCTCTGCAAACTTAACTTGTCTCATATAATTATTTGGGCCAGTTCCAGCGCCAGCGTCATTTTGGAAGTAATGTTCATAGTTTCCAGCAGCACTATAGTCTAGAGTAGTTCCGTCATGTAATAATTTTACTATACCACCAGCGTTAGTATTTGTGCCTGTAGTATATACGTTTAAACTGTAATTAAATGTTATACATAAAGTACTTGACGCAAACTTTGGGGTAAAGGTTAATGTAGCACCACCTATATCAGAAAAAGATGTTGTAGTATTAGTATATGCAGTATTAAATTTAGTGGACTGTCTTTGTATTAAACAACCAGCAGGCAACTTTACATTTGCAGCTGTAGTTGCACCTACGATATTATCTACTGTTAATGTTGAACCCATGTCTCTCTCCTATACAATCGTCAAGTCACCATTAACAGTCAAGTTAACAGTTCCAGTTGTAGATACAGTCAAAGGCCCAGCGCATGATGCATTTTCACCAGCAGCGATAGTTGTACTTGTATTTAAAACTGATTCATTTACACGAAAAATATCACCCTTACCATCTGTGGCATCACCTCTGGCTCCATTTTCTCCTTGGAAGAAACCTACTCCAGCTACTGGTTTTCTAATTGGCATTTCTTTTATCCTTATTTCTTTTTACTATTTATTCATCTTGCCCAGTTACTGGATTATATTCTTTGGCATCTTCAAAGAAACTTGTTGTTTCATTAAATCCAAAGTTATCATCATCTGGGTCAAAGTCAGTAGCTGCAACTGAATTGGGTGTTGGAGTAACCGAATATCTTTGTTCTCTCTTAGGTGAATTAACAGGCATATCTGCATATTGGTCAACTTGTACAGAGCGAATAACATTTGAAGACGTTACTGGGCCGTACAAGTAATACTTTGCAGTAAAAGAAAGCGTATATACAATACTCCTTCTACTTGTAAATTCACCTTCATAATCATCTTCATAATTAATACTGTTTAAAACAATAGGAACGTCACGAATTATTTCTAGTTCTGGAACTTCTCTCATTGTCACTGTATATTCTGGTTGAAAGTATGGAAGGATCTGTTCTACAATTTGAAGTGCATCATCAGAATTCTTTGACAGTATATATAACTCAAAATTAATATTGTAAGGAACAGGCATAAAACCAGATTTAACTTGTTCTGCATCAGCTCCATCTGCAACCTTTTTAACTTTCATAACTTTGTTAAGTTTTCTGGTTGAGTCATATGTCATACCAGAAATCTCAAAACCAATTCTTGGTAATGTGACTGCTACCTTTTTATTAAGGTTTGGATCTTCTGTAAGTCTAGATAACCACTTCTGTTTAGGCCCATACGCAAGAGGCACTTTCATGGTTTGAATTACATTACCACTATTATCTTTTTTCGTAAGTTGAATTTGATTAAATAATGTACCAAATGCAACTACCACATTTCTTGTGGATTGATTATAAAAATATTGTCCAATCATAGTTTATTTCATCCCAGCATCACCGAATGGATTAGATTCAGTGAAGTCTAATATATTATCATCTGCAAGTTCAAAGTCCTCATTCTGTGAATTCTCATCAATCGTTGCAATATCGTAAGTTTCTAGTACTATATAGGACGCATCGGCACCCTCTACAGAATTTTCTACTGCAAGAGCACCATCTAGAGTTTCATCCTCAGTAATGATGAATGGCCCTGCATTGTCGAATGTAAGTGTACTTGCATCAAAACTACCAGCGCCTGGTTGATCGTAACCGATAGAAGATGAATCAAATATTCTACCTTCACCAGCACCTTCAAGTCTAATACCCTGATTAAATGCAGTAGTTTGTTCCAGTGTAATCTGATGTTGCATTGTATCTAGAGAATTATCTGTCTCAATGTTATCAAGTTCTGCAATACCAGTATCAATGACTTCTGAAGCATACTCAAATGTTTTACATTTAAGTTTGTATGTAGGTAGATTTTGAGCCTGATAAAAAGGATCATCGTGATCTACAAACGTAATTTCAAAAAGTTTCTTTCCTTTTGCCCAATAGATTAAGTCACCCTCATTTGGTCTTGACGTTTCAATTAGATTATTATCGACAGTAACAAATTGTTCCCATCTTCTTCTTGCAACTGTAAAGGTTGCATCGTCTTGAATATCTAAACCAAATTTAGACATGAGTTCTTTTTCACCCTCATATCCATCAGTGTTATCTATGTACATTTCAATAAGATATGCATCTTCAAAAGAAGAACTAATATCTTCTCCAAAAATACTATCAGTGCCAGCCATCTTACGAGGAATGTAATATACATCCTGTCCGTAAATACGCAATTGTTCTATGATTAAATCTTCATAGAGATGCTGTTCTGGCATTGTGCCTGTATCAAAATATACATTAGTAGGCATTGTCTATCCTATCATATGCATAGGCGGAAGTTCATATGCAAGTTGGATTTGTTCTTCCAACTGATTTATTTCTTCTTGCGCCTGTGTATATATCTGTTCGCCGTTTAGTGCAACTCCACCCAACATTTGAATTCCTTGAAACTTTGAAAGGTTTGCACCCCATTGTTTTTTAATGAGTTGTGTTGCGTATTTCTTTAAAAATATATCATCCCAAACATCGGCAAATGTGTCTGGATCTAATTTACGAAAACATTCAATAATAATAAAGTCTCCATCTACAAAATCAGTTTGAAAATCTGCATCCATATATAATCTGTTTTGGTGTTGGTTATGTCGTATTGCAGTCTCACCAATAAGAATATGATCTAGAAAATCTAGATGTTGCATTGTCATTTCATAATGCATCACTGAAGTAGAACTGAAATCATATAAATCATTTAGTCTTAATTGATATCTAACATCAAACATATTAAGTGAAGCTTTGTCTGTCATAGGAAATACTTTTACAATAGACATAACAGAACTTGGAACAGGAATATAGTTTTTCTGTTCTTTCCATACTGCTGTTGTTGATGCATCAACATCTGTTACTGTTGCAAGGGTATTATCACTTCTTGAACGATCAATGTCTGCTTGTGAAATTTGATGTTTTAGATATACTCTTTCAATACCATCATAATGATATTGAGCGAAATACTGTAATGCCTCATCTATTCTATCCTGTACCTGATCTGGATCGACATTTATTTCGATTACAGGCTTACCTAGACTTCTAAGGCAGTATTCCTTAAACTCTGTTCTTGATGTAGGTTTTGCCATTTAAATTATCCTTTTATAGTATTTATACTACCCAAGTGCAATGCCCATTGCAATTGCAAATCCTTGTGTTGAACCAGCAGCTGTTTGTGTTGAACCATCTGAGAACTCAATACCATTTGTTCCCACAACAACTTTACCATTACCATTTGGTGCAAGTGTAATATTTCTATTAGATGTTGTTACAATACTATGTGTTACTAAATCTAAATTGCCTCCAAGTTGTGGAGAACTGTCATCTGATATATTTTGAATACCAGAACCAGCTAGTGAACCAACAGATGCAAATGCAAGGTTTCCAGAACCATCTGTTTTTAGAACTTGTCCAGCATTACCATCTGCGACAGGATGTGACAATCCATCAATGATTACTTTACCAGAACCATTTGGTGTAATCGCAATATTTCTATTTGATGTGGAAATAATTCCGTGTGTGACTACATCTAAGTCGCCTCCAAGTTGAGGAGTTGAATCGGCAGATAAATCTGTTGAACCAATATCACTTGTAAGTGCGAGAGTTCCAGTACCGCCTGGAATTGTATGTCCGTTTAGAGTTCCAGTTAATGTAGTATTACCAGCAACTTCTAAATCCATACTGTTCAATAACTGAAACTTATCACTTTTCAGTCTTGCAGTGATTGTATTAGAACCAGCTCTAACATTTGCAAATTCAATAAGACCGTCTTCTGTACCAGCAGATGCGTCTTGAATCTTACCAGTTATCTTTGCATAAACATGAGAACTACCACCATCATCATCACCCTTAAATTTAATTTGTCCAAGATAGTCTGCATCAGCAGGACTTGAACTATCACGATTTAATTCAATAATTGGAGCTGCACTTGAACCAGTGTCAGTAGAGGTGAGTGTAAAAGAACCAGCACCAGAAATATCACCAGTACTAGTAATGTTACCATAACTTCTATTTCCACCTATGTAAGTTTGAACCCTTGCATCTGTGTAGTAAAGATTAGATGAACCTTCAGATAAACTATCTGTATCTGCAGCGGCAATTCTTGCATCTGCTCGTGCATTTGTAAAGTACAGATTAGACGAACCTTCTGAAAGGTCATCTGTATCAAAGTTTGTAAGGTTTCTTGTATTAGTAAATACTGCCCAACCCATGTTTCCATGAGCAGAACATTGATAGTGAAGAACAGATGGAGTTGTATCCGAAACAATAATTTGAGTGTATGCACCAGCACTACCTGGCGTTCCACTAGTAGTCACGCCCGTTGTAAAGGCAGTTGACTTACTTGCATCTAGATAAAAACGCAAAGGGTGGCCAGAGTTGGAAGAATCGCTCTGGTCAAACCGATAAGTGTTTTTTGGAATTAGATGAAGATACGGTGAGAATATACCATTGATCTTATACTTGTTACTAGAACCAGTTCCATGATATGGATGATCTGTGGTAGAAGTCGCAACGGTTACATATAATACTTTTGTTGCAGATTCATAATCGGTTGCATAATGGTTTGCGACAGTAACAATATTGCTACTACCGTCACGCATATACATTTTTCTGTCATATGTGTTGACAGCAACTTCACCCTCTATCAAATCTGAAGTAGATGGGATAGTCGAGTGAGTGTGCGACCTTTTAAGTTTTAAATCCACAGCCATGAGGCAACTCCTACATGACTACTTAGAATGTTCCGCCGTCAATACTCGTTGCAAAAGCTAGTGTATCAGAAGATGCTGTATATAGTAAAATGCCATCATCAGAACCTCCACCGTCAAGAGCAGACAAAGTATTGGCAGAGTTCGCCACAAGTACAGAACCTTTTGCAATTGAGGTTAATCCTGTACCACCAGAAGTTGCTGCAATTGCAGTACCATTCCAAACACCAGTTGCGATTGTACCTAAAGTTGTAATAGATGATTGTCCAACATATGTTGATGCGATTGTTACGGCATTTGCAGCAACTGTAATCTTATCAGCAGTTCCAACAACATCAATTGTATTACCAGTTTTAGTTAAACCAGCACCAGCAGAAATCTGTCCAGCACCAGAGAATTGTTCAAAGGTAATTGCAGTTGTACCAAGAGTTGGTGTTCCGTTTGTAGTTAGAACATAACCATTGTCTGCGTTTGCAGTACCTTCTTCAACAAAAGTAAATGCACCACCTGTTAATTCAGAGGCTGCATCTGCATCTGGTGTTCTTGTAAGTACAAATGCAGCACCACCACTACCAGTTGCAGTAACTTTATAGAAACCGTTCTGTGTTTGTGTTGTTTGATCTTTAACAAGAATTCTATCGTTTGCAGTAAGTGTTACACCATCAACTGCGATTGCACCATTAGAAGATGCAGTAAGTGTACCGTTACCATTGTTGTATGTTGCAGCAAGGTTTGCAGTAGTAGCAACCTTAACAGATGCTTTAACATCAAGTCCATTTGCAACTGCATCAACATATGATTTGTTTACAAGTGAATCATCACCAAATCCAGCTCTTCCCTCATAACCAGAAGGAACATTAACTGCACCTGTACCGTTTGGTGCAAGAACTAAGTTTCCGTTTGAGTTGGTTGTTGATACTGTATTTGCATCAAGTGTAATATTATCAACATCTACAGAAGTCAATCCGTTTAGGTCTGTGATTGTATCACCAAGTGATGTATCATCAGAACCGATTGTAATTCCATCGTTAGCAAGTTTTGCATTTGCGATTGAACCAGCAAGTTGTGCATTTGTAATTGTTCCAGCAAGAGATGATGTTGGATAGTTTGTTGCATCACTCAAATCAAAGGCTGGAGTTGCATCCGTAGCACCAAGTGCAAGAGATACTCCACCATAAGAAACTGTATTGTTTGCAAGAGATGAGTTTGCAATCGAGTCAAGACTGAATGTAATTTTATTATTTGATACAACTGAAGAAAGTCCAGTTCCACCTTCAAATGTCAAAACCTGTCCTGTTGTAAAAACATCGTTACTACCACTATCAGCGGCCAATGTAAATGAACCAGATGGAACGTCTGCGAATGCTAATGTACCAGAACCGTTGGTTTGCAAGAACTGTCCGTTACTACCATCTGCTCCAGGCAACTCAAGTTCTAAGTTTGCTCCTAAAGCGTTTGGTGCTTTTAGTTGGATGTGATGTACTCCGTTTGAAGTACCCTCTTTAATCTTAATTGATCCACCAGTTGAACCACTGTTACCCACAATCAAATCGTCAACAGCTTTGTTTGCGTCAACAATAATTGTAGAACTAGCAGTCAATGTACCAGCTGTATGATCGATCAAGTCATTAAAAGATTTACCACCAATAAGTTTAACGGTAGAACCGTCACCAATGAAAAGTTTTTCATTGCCGTGGGTGTAGGCCATTTCACCATCTTGCAGAGATGATGGTGCGGTAGAACCAGATGACCTTTTAATTTGTAATGTTAATGCCATTTTGTTTTCTTCCTATTTGTTTTAAAAACTTCCACCACTCAACTTTAGAGTGCCGCCAGTTGTTCCAAGTTCATTCCTCGCCGTCCACTTTTTTGTGGTATCATTCCATTGTAGTAGTGCTCCATCAGTAAGAGGGAACGAACTAACATCTACATCATTTGCAGCAGAAACACTATTTAGAGCTACGTTTACACGAGTTACTTGAGGTTGGTTTCCTTGTGATACCGAACCTACAACATTTCTGGGAGTGTTTACTTTTGCTTGAATAGACATATTTTCCTACCTTGATACACTTGGATTAACAGTTGCAATACCCTCAACCACTCTAGTTTTGACGCCTAAGGAATCTATTATGATCATATCATAAACATACCTTCCGTCATCAAGAGCGGCAGTTTGTACATCTGTTAGTGAAATTGTGATTTGTCCTGATGTTCGTGGATTAGCAAATGTTGAGGTAAATGTAACTGCTGTCGCTGATTGGTAAGTTTTACGAATCATTGTCAGTGCAGTATAACCAGCTAAGTCCAAAGCATCACCACTAGAATCATTGACTGTTACTGTAGTAGTAAAGTCAGCGTCTTGATCTATGAATATATTAGAAATTGTTGCCATCGAACACAGTCTCCTTCTTCTTCTATTTATAAGGATTGTGTGTTAGATGTTTTTAGTTTTTAAAACTAATCTACGTCTTTAATTGGACTGATTGGATTTTCTTTTGTTTCGGTGTTATCTCTTTTTTCAGATTCCGTCAACTCAGGTTCAATTATAATTTTACCATCACTATCTGTCCAATCCGTATCAGAACTTTTCATATGATCGTCTTGACGTTCACCGATAACCATCCATGAAATAGTATCAGTACATGTACTGATTTTTCTATCTGGATCATCCTGAGCATTAATTATAAGTTTGTTTCCATCAACATAACCTTTAATTGCAGTCCAACCAGTTTCGTTTGTTGTAAAACATTGAACCTCACGATTTAGAAGTACAAATGTTCCATCTGACATTCCTGATGCAGTATCAATATTGATAACTGCTGATCCATCAACTAAGTCTACTTTACCCCTATACAAGTTATCTGCTTGTGGGCCCTCTACAAATGAATGTACAAGCCAATGAGTTTTATTTTTTTCTGGTAGGGGGTGACGTATTCTAAAAGAACCAGAAGCTTTAGACAAACTACCACCAACATATACTTGACCTACGTTACCTATTTTAAAATCTGATGAATGACCTTTACCATAACCACCAGAGAAACGCATGGTGTTAGAATCACTTTCGTCAACATAAATATTTCTACCATTTGAATCAGTTGCCCAAGCAATTTGTGCATCACCACCATTAATTCCATGAATATGTAATTGCCCAAATGTATTATTCATGGCACTTTCAAGTTGAGTTCCTCCACTAACTTTAAGAGGGAAACCATTATCTGTTGTGGTGTTGATAAGTAGTCTGCCGCCCTGAGTTAGTCTCATTTTTTCTGTCGGTGCTGATCCTGGCCCAGTTCCATTAGGTTTAACATAGAAAGCCATGTGTGTTCCAGCTGCACTTCCAGAATGATTTTCACCAGCAATTGCTTCAATCGAAGCTTCAGCAGATGCCATTGTGTTAGCACCATCCATAATACCTTTCCATCCAAAAGAACCAAGTCCTTGTCCAGATGTTGGGTTTCCTGAAGCATCGTTTCTAGCAAGCATTACACCCTTTGATCCACCACCTGTTACAATTGCGAGTCCTGTTGGACTTGGTGCCACTGAACCGATACCAACAGTACCACTTTTTTCAACTGAAAATATAGAAGCGTAATTTGTTCCAGTAGCAGACGAACTAGTTTGTAAATCAAGAACTCTTTGTCCACTATCATTATCACTAGTTCTAATTTGTAAACCTTGAGAACCATCACTGTTGTTTGTAATTCTAGCAGCAAAAGCATCAGCAGATTCTATCATATCTAGTGCATGAGCAGGGCTTGTTGTATTCACACCTATACGATTGTTTGTTGCATCGACATGAAGTGTATCAGTATCTACTGTGAGAGTTCCAGTAACCGCAATGTTTGTATCTAGTTTTGCAGAAGTAACTGCACCATTCGCCAAATCAGCAGCTGCAATTGTACCATCTGCAATTACAGAACCAGAAAAGGCTGTAGAATCAACACTTGAACTTTTAATTTTTGAAATTGGCATCTAAGTACTTCCTTAATTGTTAGTCTGCGTCTGCAATTGTTAATGTGCCTGCATCAACTTGTTTTTTAATCTCTGCATAATCTGAGTTTGCAATATCCATAGGAACACTACATTCTACACCATCAATTTTACAAAAAACAGTCTGATTTTCTTCTTCTTGATTTGTTATATATTGTGCATCTGTAATTATTCTGTTCATAATATATCTCCCTTAAATTTCAGCACTGAATTGGAGTTGGTTTGCAGGCCCAGCACCGACTCCCATTCTATAGTATGCATCACCATGTGAACCTAGTTGTCCACCATACGTTCCACTAGTTGCCCATTGTGCTTTTGTAAAACCTTCATTTGATAACCCTGAAATGATGGTTGGTCTTTGAGACACAGCAACTTGTGGTCTAGCAATTGATACCGTACCAACAATAGTTGCTGTTGGAGCAGCTCTCATTTTCTCTCTAAAAACTCCATCAAGGTACATAAAATAATTGGCTGCGTGTTCATTAGTTCCTTGCCAAACTCTGTTTGAGTAAGTTTGAAAATATCGTTCACAAAGCTGAAGTTCTTCTCCGAATGAGCGGTACTCAAAATCTGTGGCTGTGTCGCCAACCTCAACTTGAACTCCAGTAACATAGAAATCATTTGATGTACTATCCATATGATTTACTGCGTTTGCAGTTGTATAAAGAGAACCAGTAGTCCAAGTTCCAGCAGTACCACCTTGAAAACTTGAACCCATCGCTAATACCCAACCAACTTGTACATAGGTTGAATCATCATTTGCAATCGTTGATGAAGTTAGTGCTGGAATTTCTACTATTTTATGTTCCCAAGTATCAGATGTGTTAATTGTATAATTAATAACATTTCTATAATCTGTACCAGTTCCTTGTTTACTACAAAATAAAGATTGGACTCCAGTTTTTGTTGCACGAACCCAAAAAGAAACTTGCAGTTTTTTAGCAGAGGCAGTTCCCCATCTAAGGTGTTGAAGATTTCTTCCTTCAATACGTTGCAACATTTCATAGTAGTCACCAGCTGCAATAGATGTATCTGCTGTTGTTACATCAACCTTATATGCAGTATCATGTCCAGTGGCTAATTGATGACCAGTACTTTGTGAACCAGTAAATTGTCCACCACCAGCAACATTCCAAGTCATCATTCGGTCTACAGTATCATAAGTTCCGTTGCCTGCAGCTGTGGGGCCGGCGCCTCTCTGAGCTACTTGCATACCACCATTGATGATAAGATTTTTACCAGCACCAGTTACGTTCTCTGTACCTCTTGATTTTACTTTAATTAATGCCATGTCTTTACCCTATCATAAATCCGTTAAAATAACTATCTGAGTTTATGGAAACTGAACTATCTCCATTACTAACAACTGCTACTTTTATGTGTTCTCCAGCGTCAAGTTGACATGCACCTGATACCGTAGGGTTCAAATATGTAGATTGTAAACTACTTAAATTACGACCTATTGTTTTAGACCCTTCCAAAGTAACATATAAGTAACTTCCAGCAAAATTATCAAATCTACCTCCAAAATGAAAGAAATAAAATCCAGTTAAAGGCGCAACATACTGACCAGTACTAAGATTAAAATTACTTCCACCTTGTTCTTCAAGAGTAGCTGATTGAAAGTAAGTAGACCCAGCTAGTGTAACACCAGATGAAAAATCAACATTAGCTACTGATTGCAATCTAATATGAAAAGCTGGTTTATTAGGTTGAACAACACGACCAGCAGTATCTATGGTTAATCCAGTTGTACCGTTAAGATTCTGTAGTTCGTTTACTCTTAATTGTGAACTCATTGTGCAATCTCCTGAACTGTAAAGGTAGATGTTCCACGGACAATATAGGCTGCATTATCAGAATTACTTGGTCTATTAAGATGCCATGTATTGGTGCCTGGCCCTCCAGCTGATTGTACTTGCAATTTATAAGTTATAGCGCTTGCAGTTGCAGGCGAATCTAAAAACTCAATAGCAGTATGTTCTAATTTATACTGGAAGTTATCATTATCCCCACCACACCCAAGTGAAGCATAAGTTTGACTGCCAGTTGCTGATGTGGCATTACTGATAAATGTACCACCTCTATACAAGCGTATTCCAGCATAAATGTTTATGACACCACCCCAATTTAGTTGTGCTCTAATTAATATTTTACTTGTTGCATATTTTGGTGTGATTGTGAGTGTCATTCCAGTAATATCAACAAGAGTAGCGGATGCAGATGAAAACTCACCTGTAACAGTTGTTGACTCTGTTTGCAATATGCAACCAGCAGGCAACTTAACATTTCCTGCTGTGGTTTGTCCTTGAATAGTGTCTACTGCTAAAATACTCATACTGAAATCTCCATAACACTCAACATAACATGACGAAAGTAACTATTTGCACCACCAGTGGTTGACAAAACTGATTGAAATGAAAGAACATCTCCTGCTGCGCCAGTTGTTGTATCTTGAAATTCTGGGTCAGACCGTTCCCAAGATGTACCATCTTTACAATATGCTAATACGTCAGAACCAGAACCGATTCTGTAACCACACCTTAATTCCCCAGCAGTTGATGCCCTTGCAGAAGTAAATCCAAGTCTTACTATAAAGAAAGAGTTTGCATCTTTTCTAGTAACACTACAAGTTGCTGTTCCTCTTGCAGTTGAAGCATTCAAAGTTATACTGGTTTGAGATGTAACATTTGTCATTGTTTGACCAGAAGAAGGCGTATTATATACAACTTGAAGAACATGGCCAGGAATTACCACATTTGCTGCCGTTGCTCTTCCTACTATATTATCTACTGTTAATGTTGATACCATTATTTAATTCTCCTACGATATAGTCAAGTTGCCAGTAACAGTAAGTATAATACTATTTGCGATTGTTAGTGGGCCGGCTGCATATGAATTATCATTTGCTGCAATTGTTGTATTAGTACTTAGGGTTGCAGAATGTGTTCTAAAGATATCATCTTTACCACTGAAGTCTGCACCTCTGTCAAAATTATTTCCTTGAAAGTAACCACCTATAGCAGTCTGTGCAGCTGCACTTGCACCCACAACTGTTCCGTCTGTGGGTTTACCAATATCGAAGACTTCTCCAAGTGCCATGATGAAGTCAATACTATCTGAACTTGCCAGTGCAGATACGAATACGATTGTATTATTTGCTACAGTAAAAGAATCTTGTGGAGCCTGAATAACACCGTTAAGTGATACTATCAAATGATTTGCACTCTGTGGAGAATATGCAACACCACCCAACAACAAGTTATACGTTGCAGTAGCAGATGTTGTGATAGCATCCAACTTGTGGTACGCTCCTGATTGTGGTTGTGAACCTATAAATGGCATTATTTACTTTCCTCTTTCACTTATTTAGTCTGCGTCTTCAATAGTTAATTCGCCTGCATCAACTTGTTTTAGAATTTCTGCATAGTGTATGTTGTTAGCGTCTAGTGGTACTGACATATCTACACCATCAATATTTGCATTGATAGATAAGTGTGTATCATCAAAACTATCGTTATACTTTGCATTTTTAATAATCATTTTTACATCTCCGCATCGAATAGTAATTTTGCATCATCACCACGAATCCCTAGCATAGAGCCTCTTCTACCATCTGTTCCGAAGCTTCCGTTTGATGCAACTGTCCATGCTAACTTACATCCCTCAGTTCCAGCCTCATTAAGGGATACCGAAGAAGCCGCATTCCACGCCGTTTGTGGAATTAATGCATAAAATTGACCTATTGGTGTCGCAGTAACACTAGGTGTTACTCTCATTGGTGTTGGAAACTTAGTAAAAGTTTCAACAATAGTTGAACTGCCCCAATATCCCATACCTATATTTTGATTAGAACTAGACCCTTCACGAGTAAGAACATGACAATATCTTTTACAAAGTTGTAGTTCTTCACCATGTGATCGGTGTTCAAAATCTGTGGCAGTATCGCCAATTTCTAATTGGACGCCTGTGAGTTGGAATGTTGAACCATTAGTTGCAGCCAAATTAACTTGGTCAGATTTAGCCATAGCAAATGAACCGATCCAAGCATCAATAGTATTTGATTGATAACTTGTACCAGTTCCAAGTGACCACATTATATACATGCCAACGGCATTTGTATTTACCCAAGTTCCAGCGGTATCAGGAGTTATTGTAATAGTCTTCTTTTCCCAAGTATTAGCAGAACTTATAGTATAACCTTTAAGTTGTGATCTATTAGCAGCACCATTAAATATAGAGAAATAATACTGGCCAGTAACACTTGATTTTACATGGAATGATAGTGTAAGAGTTTTAGCATTAGCAGAACCAAAATTGAGATGAGCTATATCTTTTCCTTCTATTCCTTGTATTATTCTATGAAATTCAGTTCCAGCAAGAGATGCGTCAGCAGTCGTTACCGTCAACTTTATAGAATGTGCAAATCCAGCTGGTGCATCAGAAACTGTTTGAGCAGTCATCGCCGATGAACTGTTCTCATTAATCCTAAAACGGTCTGCAATATAACCAGTTATTGAGTTTCCATTTACTACTGTAAAAGAAGATCCGTTATGGCGTTGGTCTACTTGCATAGCACCATTATGAACTATATTCCTACGACCACCAACTTGTGATACATTCAAAAAATTTGGATTTACTTTACTGAGCGCCATTAGATTAATTTCCTACTTGTATTTCTTGATCTATTTAGTAGTTGTCTATTATTTGTTATTACTCTTCTTCTTTCCATTCTTTATTCTCTTCATCCCAATCATAATCTTTTCCGTCAGTTGGATATGCCTTAGGAGACACCCAAATACATTTATCTTCATTTAAAGTCCAACTTGGATATGGTTTTGGGGGAATAAATGCATCTCTAGTTGAATCATATGTACCACCAATTATGGCATAGTTTTTTCTTAAAGGAGTACCACCATCTGAATGCACACCTTCTTTTGTATTGTATGAAGTTTGAATCCATTCGCCTGGAGAGTCATCAATAAAAGTATCCATAAATTCTTTTTCTGCTACTATAACATTTGTTACTGTTCCGTTAAGTACTTTTGCGTAATGTGCCATAATAAATCCTCCTAAGTTAGATACCTAATAACAACGACACCAGAACCACCGTTAGCTCCAACAAATGGTGTACCGCCGTTACGACCACCACCGCCGCCTCCACCGCCTCTATTTGCGGCTCCTGCTGTGGATACAGTTGAATTATCTACACCACCATTACCACCGCCACTAGCACCAGAACCAGCAGCTGAGCCATCACGACTTCCACCACCGCCGCCACCAGCATAGGCAACTGAACTTCCACTATAAGCGAGTGTTAAACCACCACCACCATTACCACCAATTGCGTTAGAGCCTGGTGTTTGACCAACGGCACCTTTACCGCCGCCGCCACCGCCACCAGTTGCACCAGAAGAACCACCACCAGCATTACCTTGACCAGACGTTCCAGAACCACCACCTTGGCCGTCTGAACCACCACCTCCAGAACCGCCGGCAGCTCCAGATTTTGCTTCACCACCACCGTAACCACCACCAGTACAAGTTTGGATTGAGCCAAGAGCAGTGTTTCCACCTGATACTCCATTAGCAGCGTCAACAGTAGCACCAGCACCACCAGCACCGATTGTTATTGTGTAAGTTCCTGCTGATATACTTTGATTGGTTGCGTTGACCATTCCACCGCCTCCGCCTCCACCAGCTCTTCTAGAACCACCGCCGCCGCCACCAGCGACAACTAGATAATCGACACCAGTTAGAGAACCACCATCAACTACAAAAGTTCCAGATGATGTAAATGTATGAATAGTGTAACCACCAGAGGTAGTTACTGTGCCTCCAGTGGCTGATATAACATTAGATAGCGATCTCCATTGAGCATTTCTATATTCTTCTGTAAGATCAAGAGTTGAATTATATCTAAGCATTCCATCTGCTGGACTGTTTGGACGTTGTGCAGTTGTTCCTTTTGGTAAACCAATAAATCCAGTAGAAACATTTACTGAATCTGATATTGCATCAGCTGTGATATTTACTTTTGCATCCGTTACTGCATTAGCTTGAATCTTTGTAGTACTAATAGTGTCATCGGCAGGAACTACTGAATTTTCTTCTAGTTGTTTGAATACGACATAGAAGTTAATTCCAGATGCTGGTGCAGCAGACATAGTAAGAGTTGTTCCACTAACGGTATAAGCATCTGTAGGTTCTTGGCGAACATTACCTAAGAATACTTCAATATCGTTTGCTGAAGCAACTGCACTACTTAATGTGAATGCTGTTGTACTTCCGTTTGCAGTAAAGTCTTGTTTAGTTCTTGAAGAGAAACTAGCGTTTGGTGTACTTCCAAGATATGGCATAGATTAGTCCTTATGTTTTTTCCATAATTCCCATTACGACATCAAGTGAGGAAGCTGTTCCTGCCTTGACTTTGAGAATATCAGTTGCTTCCAGAATATATTTCTGTCCAGCAAGTGTTTCCAATGTAGTATTCGCTGGAATACTAACATTCTCTAATAGTTGATGTGTTGTAGCTGGACTAGCAGAAGAATCAGTAAATTGAACTTGAACAGTTGCGGCCGCTGTTGTCTTATTAGCGATGGCAAGTCCTAGAACAACTACTTGAGTACTTGCTGGTGCAGTATACAATGTATCATAAGCAGCATGATTTACGTTAGCAAGAGCTGCATTTTTGAAAGTGTTCGCCATTTTATTTTCCTATGTTTATCCTAAAGCAATTGCAAGAGCAGTTGCGTCATCCTCTGGGTCAAAGTTCAACTTAGCACGAGTAACTGCTCCATTAGCAACAGTATTTAGGGTGTTAGTTCCATTTAATTGTATAACTTGAATATTCTTTGTTCCTGCTGTTGGAGCGCCTGTAAATGTAATTGTATCTCCTGATACTGTGTATGCATATGAAGAACCATATCTTTGATATACGTTATCAACAAACACAGCAAAGTTAGCAGCAGTTGCAACAGGCGTTCTTGTTAGAGTAAATGCAACCGTAGAACCATCACCATTAAAATCGTCAATATGTGTATTTGAATTAGCAGGTTTTGCAGTAACAAGTTCATTACCCATAAAGACAATAGAAACCCTATCCGTATTTGGTATTGCCTCAGAAAATGTAATCTGAGGTTGTCCTGATATATTACTTGTAGTATATGAGTATTCTGGTTCTTGAACAATACCATTCAACACCACCAACAAAGAAGAAGGTGGTGCCATAAAATCAAGATTAAAGGTAGTAGCAGTGCCATTACCTAATATAACTTGTCTATCAAATACACCATAGGAAGGTGTTGCTCCAATATAATCTGACATTATTGTTTTCCTCTAGTCATATTTAGTCTGCGTCTGCAATGGTTAAAGTGCCTGCTTTAACTTGTCTTTGAATTTCTGCATAATCAGTATTGTCTGGGTCTAGAGGAACGCATATTCTTTCACCATCAATAATAGCTACTATTGCATCATTAGTTCCCTCTATCATACTTGTATATTGCGCTGATGTAATATTCATTTTTTACCTCTATAATTCTGCATTAAAAGCCACACTTGCAGATGCATGATTACAAAGGTTTCTCATGCCAGTTCCAGCGGTTACGTTTACCGTAGGTGTTCCGTATAATGTTGCATTTTGAGTGTTAAACGCAAAAGCGTTCCATGCATTAGTCATGTTAGTACTAGTAGCACCTCCGTATGCTAAATAATAATTACTTCCAGAAGTTGCAACTAATGAAGGAGTGGCCCTCATGGTTTCTGGAAACTTAATATTGCAATTTAATTGCGTTGCTACATACATATCTCCTCCACCCATAAAGGAAGTTGTGCCACTGGCGTGGTGATAATAATACCTATGACAGGCCGAAAGATGGTCATTGATGGAACGGTGTTCAAATGGTGTCGCTGCACTGCCAGTTTCCAATTGGATGCCTGTGATTTCCCAATCATTACTTGTACTATCTGCAAAGTTTACTTGTCCAGTTGCAGACCCAGCATCAACAGAACTTGCCCATGAAGTATATAAACTTCCAGTATTTGTATCTGCACCAGCAACTAAATTAAAAAATAATTCTAAAGAACTAGCATTATCATTATCTAATTTACCAGATGCATCTGCTGGAAAAGTGATACTATATCTGGCCCAGTTTGCATTTGCAACTGTATAAGAACCATTAACCTTTCTGGTATTATCTCTATCAAATATTGAAACAGTATATACACCAGTTTTATTTGTTTTCACATAAAAAGATAAAGTCATTGGTAAAGCATCAGAACCATGTCCTTTTGCAAATCTTTGACATTCTTGACCTTCAAGTTTAGTTACGATATATACTTGTTCGTTGGCTGCAAGAGAGGTGTCTGCTGTTGTACAGTCCATCTTTAATGATTTAGAAAACCCTGCTAAATCTGTTACATTGTTTTGAGAACAAGTATATGTACTTCCAGTATTTTGTTTATATACTGCAAACCTATCTAAAACATATTGATTACCAACATTGGATGATGAGGTTTGTCTTTGAGATATCACCATTTCGCCATTGACAATAACATTTTTTCCACCACCACCGATACCAGCTGTTTTTGCTGGTGTGATTGCACCATCAGCAATCTTTGCAGTTGTTACTGCATCATTAGCAATATCAGTTGCAGTAAGAGTTACATCACTATTTAAAAGTTCAGCAAGATTTTTTGAATTACTAGCCATTAGATTTGATACCTCGCCATAATTTCTGAAAGAGCAACTGGAGCAAATGTTAGTGTAAGTGTCACACCACTAATTGAATAGTCACTAGTTGGTTTAAGAGCAATACCGTTATAGAAAATAAATGCACTATTGGTTGTTGCACCAGCAGTACCTAAAGTAAATGCCACTGTAGAACCATCACCAGTGAATGTGTCGTACTGAAAGTCTGTACTTCTACGAGCAATTGATCTGATTGTTAAATGTTTTGTTTCAATCTCTGCAGCAGCTTCTGGTGCTGTTGTGAATGTTAATGTTGTACCAGAGAGACTATAGTTTGTTGTTGCCTTCTGAAGAATACCATCAACGAAAACCATAATACCAGCTACGTTTGCTGGTTCTTCCGAAAGAGTAAATGCAACCGTAGAACCATCACCAGTAGCAACATCTGTTGTAAAACTTTTTAAGTTTGCAGCAAGTTCGTTTACACCAACAGAACCAGCTGGTGGTTTAATGTTGATTGTTCCAACACCTCTGTGTATCATGTAAATCGAACCACTAGATGGTATTGCACCAGCGAATTTTAAAATCTTTGGATTACCATCTGCGTCATTGTGAATTGTATATGCAACATCTGGTTCTTGTACCACGTTATCTAGAACTACATGTATGTTTTCTGTATTTCCACCAGGCACTTCTATTGATAATGCTACTGCATTAGTATGAGCAACACCACTAACTGTAATGGTACTCAAGTTAGAACCTAGAAAATCTTCTTTTAGGAACGCTGGGGATACTTTATTTAAGTGTGGTACACCAATATAGTTAGACATATTTTACCCCTTATGTTACATCTTGTAGAATTGATGCAACAACATCTACAGTTGCAGCCGAAGCATATACTTGCACTTTATCGTTTCCGTTTAAAACAACCTTCTGTCCTGATACTACTTTCAACGCCGAACCAACTGGTACTGGTGCATTCTTAACAATGTGGAAACTAGCTGACGCACTACTATCCCTTACTAAGACTGTTACCGTTACAGCAGAAGTTCCTGTGTTTGCAATATCAAGTTCAATAAGAATTGAATTAACGGCAGATGAACCATCATTAGCAGTATAAACATCAGTCGGCGAACTAGAATTAGTACTGATACCTGTTGCAAAAGCATTTTTAAAATTGTTTGCCATTCTATTCTTTTCCTTTTATTTTATTTATAACGATTAACCAAGAGCAACCGCAAGAGCAATACCGAAGCCTTCAGTAGCAATTTTACCACCAGAGGCTGGGAATGTTAATGAACCACTCATAACACCAGCACTATCAATCAATCCCTGAGTAGTTATAGTACTCTGAGTAGTAATCTTACCTACAGATTCTATATCACCAGTAACATCTAGTCCTTCATTAATTTGAATACCACCAGAGTAAACTGTTAGTTTATTAGAATTATTAAATGCAAGATGCACATTATTTTTTGCACCAGCGTCATCACTTTCTAGAAGAATGATATAACCATCTTCCAATAGAATTTGACTACCAGCATTCGCACCACCAACATCTGTTCCATCTATCTGAAGAACATCTAAGTCAGTGATAGTGTTGATAATTAGATCACCTGTACCACTGTGCTGTATACGAGAATTTGTTGCATCATGGAATAGTTGTAAATCATCATCATTACCAAACTTAACTCTAAAATTAGTTGGGCCCGTAGAGTCATTAAAGTCAATAACACTTGGAAATAACACACTACTCAAAGCAGCATCTATTTCAGTTATTGATTCTGCAATAGTAGATACAGCTGTTCCATTAATAGTAGTTGGAAGAGATGCTACATCACCGACATCTGCGCCGAGATTATTAAACTCTACTCTCCACTGTTCAAATGTGGTACTAGCTGGTGCGTTACGATTTGCCATTACTTCTTATCCATTAACTGTATCAACAAAGATTTTATTTCGTGCATTTCACACTTTAAAGTATTTATCTCTCTAACCGTGTCTCTTAATTGATCTCGTTCTATTTTTTTATTCTCCATAGATTTCATATATGATTCATAGGTGGAACGATTTGTGTTTATAATAGCTTTACTATTAATGTCTCGTTCAAGACCTTTGTATCCTTCTACTTTTAATCTATCCATTTTACAACGCCAATGCAATAATTCTTAGGTTTTTAATTCTTGGTACTTCAACTGTTGAAGTTGATTTGAGTTCCAATTTAACAGCAGCAGTTGAATAACTATTCAGTCCACTGATAGTGTATTCTCTCTCAGCAAAGAACGCTGGGTTCTCATCTGGATTATCAGTTCTATCAGGTGTTGCAAGTCTGTATGGAATACTATCGAAATCTCTAATATCCCCTTCTTCTATAATCTTATAATAAACATTGATTGTAGCTGGGTCTGGACGATTTGCCTCAAACAATATTTTTAGAGCAGTTGCTGGATTCTCAACTGAAAATCTCTTAGTCATATAGTTTGCAGCATTTGATGTACCAATTGGAGCAATACCATCCAAGTATCTTTCATGTTGTGTTATCACAGCATTACTTGTTGTTTCACTCGCTGGAGCTGGAGTTATTCCAATAGAGGCACCATCACTTGCAACAGCAGTAACAGTAAATGTTGTGTTGTTACTTGAAGTTCCAGATACCGTAATTTCTTTACCAATGTCAAGTGTTAAGAATTGACTCTTAATGTTAGCAACAGAAGTAGTAACTGTTCCATTAGTATTGAAGACCATAGCACCAGTTGCATTAGATACTATTCTATCATCTAATGCCGAAACATTAAATGATGAACGTGTATAGTTACTAATTTTATTAGTTGTACAACATAGAGATATTCTTTCACTATCTAGAACTGGAGATAACCATTCACTAGTTGTTGACATATTAGCAGTAATACTTCCAGATGTTCCAGAAATAATATTATTAGTTCTACCACCATTTAGATTTAAGTTTTGATTTAATTCGTTTGCAATCAACTCTCTTTCAGCTGGATAGTAGTTTGAGTTTTCAGAGATGAATGTTGCCGCAGACTTTGAATATCCTGTGTCCATACCTGTCCAACGATATGTAATTTCTGTGCCTGGCAACTTGACTTGTGATACTGCAAGTTGCAGAACATCAATAGTAATATTTCTTGTAGCTGTAATACCAGAACCACCAACAAAGTCGTGTGTTAGATTTGCAAGTGTACCACCAACAACATCTGAAGATGCGACAGGAATAGTATATGCATCTAGGTCAACATTTGCAATTGTGTGATCTTTGTTAAAGAACTCTGAGTCAATACCAACAGAAGCACTATTCGCACCATATAAACCATCTGTTATACCTCTGAGTTTAACTTTATCACCAATCTTCATACCATGATTTTTGTGAAGAACCCTAATAACAGCTGAGTTAGTATTTACTTCAAATGGGTTTGTTGGAAGTGATTGTCTAGGAACAATTGAGTTAACAAATGTTGGAACACCAATAGATGTTGTCTGGAACTTAGCACGATAGAGAGTAAACTTCACATCACGATATTGATGTGGTGTCCATGACTGTCCATTCTGTGATAGGAATAATGTTCCTGCCAATGGATTTGCAGAAATCAATCTACCGTCTGCAAGATTTGTTTTACCAACTTCTGAGAAGAATACTCTACATCCTGGCTCATCAACCTTAATTACAATAGCATATTCAGCATCGTCTTTAAGATACACTGGTGAGTCAAACTCAAAAGTTGTAGAAGAAGAAGCATCAGTTGAAACATTAATCTCTTCTGGTTTCAGAACTTTTTGTGCAAGTACTTTGTTTGATGGGTGTCCATCGACAGTATCAGTTAACTGAACATATACAGGTCGTGTACCAGCAGTTTGGAAGAACAAGTCAACTTTAGTAACGAATGCACCTTCTTCACCTTGGTTAATAAATGTCTGTGCAAGTGGATCATGACCCCTACCTCTAGGCGGAGGCGGAGGCGGTGGATCAGCAACAAACGAACTTGCAATTTGTCTACTAGATGTATTAACACCACCACGAAGTTCTCTACTAACAGTTCTTTCTCTTTGAACTCTATCACGAACAAACTCTGCTTTTCTTACATTAAGAATTGTTTGTTCTCTCTCTTCTGCGATACCAGTTGCAGAATAAATTCTTTCTGCAGCTGATGTAAACGCACCAGTTGTTTTTTCGTTATTGACATTATCAATAAGTCTGAATACTCTTTCACCAGTTCTGAAGCGAAGTGCATCTGTATTTGGAAGATAGAAAACTCCACTAAATTGACCAATAGAATTAGTTACTAGATTGGAAGAGTTTGTAAATACTGATGGGTTGGTTGTTGTTGAGGTGCCACCATTAATTTCTGTAATAGTAACTTGGTTAACCCCACCACCATTTACACTTTTTCTACTTACTGTACCAGTACAAACATCACTTATGGCAAATCCATTGATTATGTTTGTTGCGTATACTTCTCTAACTGAAGTACTGCCTGGCCCTTCCATTGCAACGTGACAAGAAGCCTGAAGTCTTTGACAAGAACCACCAGATGAGTATGAACTAACAGTACCCAACACACTACCATCAATATTTGTAATTGTAAAGGTATTTGCCGAAGTATTAACAGAAGTAACAAGATAATTATTTTGTAAAGAATTTCTAAAGTTCAATTGTGTTGAACCACTAATACTACTAAGTTGTACATGGTGTCCAGGCCGTATACCTGATACACTTGCAACGGTTATTGTTGCAACAGTCGTACTGTTTTTAACAACACCAGAAATATTAGTTGCAGTTTGAGTTTGGTTACGAATAATGTCACCATAGTTAAATGCATTTGCAAAATCATCTTCACCGTCTGTAAAACGAGCAGAGTCAGTACTACCACTTGAGCCAGGCGATTGAATATCTTTAGGACTAAATCTAATGTTTGAACCATTGACTTTGAAAATATCAGCAGGACGAACAAAGTTACTTACATCTTCATTATCAAAGAATGCATGAACTCTTGTTTTTGGTTTTAGGTTTCCTACATTTACAGATATTGGTCGAGAACGCATGAAAGGAATCATAGAGATACTAGTAATTCTATCTCCAAGATTATTTGATTCTACTGTAGACTGCATAGTAGTTCTAATACCAGAACTAACTTGTCCTACTTGTTGTGAGAACACCTGTCTACTCTGAACTGTTTGTGTGGTTGTAAATTGTGTACCACCACGAACTCTTTGGGCTGAAGTATTATTTCTACGAGATAGAACTTCTGTTCTAGTTGGAACTCTACGTCCATACCAGTTATCCTGCCATGAATTCCATACTGTTCCTGTTACACCAGCTGCATCTGCAAGTTCACGAATAACATCAAAGTTATTATCATCATTCACAATTACGTCTGGGCGACGTTCAACATCATTCCAATCATCCGAATATGGAACTAAGAAAATCTCACCAGTAAATGGTGCAACCTTATATGGGTTTGTATCAAAACTATCTGAAGCAAATGGATTCTTGATATGTTCTTCTGATGTATATGGAAGAGTAACAATTCCGTCTGGATGCATTGTATAATTTGCAGAAGATCTACTTGCATCACTGGTAACAGATTCAAGCAACTGTACATTATCAGTAAATGCCTTTGGACGAGCTTCACGTTCTGTCATGTCAACTGCGATATTGTAATCTTTATTCTGAATATCACCAATAATGTGTCCAGTAAAGTTGTCTACAACAAAACCATTCTTTAGTCTATCAAATCCAGCAGAGTCCTTAATTACCAGATCAGCAGTTTCTTTTTCTAGAAGGTTGAGTGAAGTGTAGTATTCTAGATTTGAAATTCTCTTATCTAACTTACCAATGTCACGCATTGTGTATCTACGATTATCAAGTTTAGTAACTTGAACTTCATTCAACGACACGACATATGGTTCATAAACCATTTCAAATAGAACCATTCCACTGTCTGGTTGTTGTGGTTTCTGTGGATCAAGAGCTGGTACACCTTGGATAATATCAAATCTTCCAAGTCTATCCATAAACATAATATCCATTCTTGCGAGGAAGAATGAGAAGTCTGCTTCCATGTTTGTACCGATAGCAGGAAGTTCTGAAACAACAGCAGTTGCATTTGTAAAGTTTGCACCAGTGTCATCAATACGAGGTCTAAAGTCGATACAGTCTCTTAGTTCAAAGAAACTACCATCACCGTTTGCAGATGTGTAAGTTGGAATATTAACATAGTCTACAACACCATCATAGGAGTCAACAGAAAAGTAATCACCAGCACCATGTGTAAAGAAATCGAATGTAACACGCAATGCACCAGTTGGAGCTGGTTGTCCTGGCTTTAGTTTAATTCTTGCGAGATCATAGAATGCATCTCTTTGTCCACCATCAAAATCATATCTATCTGTGATATCAATTGCACCAGAAGTTGCATACGCACCAAATCCACTGGGTTGCATTGAAACACTTGTAAGTTTAAATCCATCTGCTTTTCCAAGTGTAACCTCTGTTGATTGTACTGAAGTTTGACCAGTGATATCAACTGTAGCAGCAGACTGAAGTGTTTTAGTTTTTTCTGTAGCGTCATTTGCAGATACACGAATAGATGCAATCAATGTAACGGTGTCACCATTTGCCAATACATTAGTAATACCAGCATTAAGTCCACTAAATGTTATTGTTCTATCCGAACCACTCAATCCCATTTTTGCACTGGTGATATCAACAATGTCTCCAGCTGAACGAGGACTTGCCCCTGTTGCAACAACAAGAGTATAGTTTCTCAAGTCTGAAATAGGTCTGAATGTTTCATCTGAACCAGCAACTGTAAATGAAACTGAGTTTGTTGATACGGTTGCAGGCGCAAACTTTCGTCTTACTGTATATGCAGTAGACTTTTCATTGTCTGGATTTGAAGTGGAGTCACCACGAATTTTTCTAACTCTGAAAAAGTTTGTTGGGAATACAAGTAACTTTTGATCTGGACGAACAAGTTCTGCTTTAAATCTTTTGATTGTACCACCAGAGACAGCAGCTGCACCATTAGCATCTAGTGTAATTGCTTGTTGTCCACCAATACTTGCGACAGAACCAATGAGTGTGTCGTTGAGGAAAATAACATCACCAGTTTCAACTTCTTGTAAGAATACTGTACCAACACCAGTAATGGTAGTACTACCTGTTGTAGATGTTGCAGTACCAGTTAGTGATACGAGTGTAGGACTTATGTTTGCAGTAAAGGTTGAACCAACATTATCTACAGATTTCACATCTCTTTCAAAATCGAAACCAGCATTCATGTTGATATCGAAGAGTCCAAGTTTAAATTTCTTTGTCGCAAGTGTACCCTGATAGTCACCATCGTGTAGAATAAATGAACGAGCTCTTGCAGAACCAATCTGTGTATTCTGTCCTAAATCTTCATACAATCTGATAACTTCAAACTCATCAATCTCTGGTACACCAGACACAGCTGTTACGAGAACAAAATTACCGATTGGTGTTTGAATTGGTTTATCGTTAACACGACCAAATGTTCTTGGTTTATCAGTCTTGACAAACTGAGTTGTCATAGTTTCTAATTCATAACCTTCAACATATGCTTTGCCAGGCTCAACTGCGAATACTAATTTAGATTCCTCACCACCAGAAGCCTGAGTATAGATACCACGGTTTGTTCCATCGTTTAAATGTTCACGAGTTTCAGAAAGGAATGGACGAACTTCATAGTTACCACTTTCATCAAATGTTCTACGAGCAAGTGTATGTTCCAACTCAGCATAGTCTGCATACTTTTTAAACTTTTCAACAGTACCCTGATTAACACGAGCAAGTTCGATGAAGTCTGTGTCATCAGTTGCAGTAAGAGTTTTCTTTGATAGGGTAAGGTTGATTTTAAATCTGTGAGCGCCTGGCGCATTTGTGTTTGATGTTCCAGTTGCATTATCTAGAAGAGATGAATCCTCTTCAGGTGAAACAAAACTTTCTGCAATAGTCCAACCAACTCTATAAGAAGGAGTTGAACTATACTTGTCTAAAAGTATAACCTGTTCTGAATTTTCTACAAAGAAACCATTGACAAAGTAAACACCTTTGTGTACAAGTATAGCAGAACCAGTTCCTACTGGGGCGTTTGTCGATTGAATATTTGCACCAAGTTCTGTTATTTGATTTGTTGTTAGTAATGGGTTTAGTACAGTTGTATTATCAGCATTAGTTGAAAGAACAGTTTCACCAGATGCAAATGTTTTTGTCTCTCCATCTGTACCACTATCTTCATACTTGAAATATATTGTTAAAGGATCATCACCAGAAGCTGCAACTGTACCAATTACTTTTGCTTTGACACCAGTTGTTTGTCCAGTAATAATTTTGTTTTGAAAATCTGTTCTATAACCTTCAACATCTTGTGCATTGTAAATTGATTCAACTTTAAGATATTCATATTCCATGTCGATATTAATATCGCCTGGAATTACCATAGAACCTTGTTCAAAAACATGTTCACCAAAGTTATTAAGTTGTCTTTGGATTATAGTTTGTAATTGTGTAAGTTCACGAGCCTGAATTGAAAAGCCAGGACGAAACATAACACGATGAAAGTTCTTGGTTGAATCAAAGTCATCATAGTATGGGTTTACGTTGAAGTTAGTAGCCATTTATTTCACATTCCTATTATGATTAGAATTCGACAACAATTTTTATATCTTCTGTTTGGTCAGAAGCACGAGAAATTGGTCTACGATTTTCTACATAAATTAATTTTCCACTATCTGGTTCTAGTTCTGGAAGGGCAAACCCTCCACCACCAGATGTGAATGCAATAGATCCACCATTACTTAGTGTTTCCGTTGGTGATGTATTTGCTGGAGTTCCAGCAGCACCAGATGTGCCACCTGTAATAGTATTAGTTCCAGTAAATGCAATGTATTGTTGATATGTCGAAGATGAACTATTTGAATTAATGCCATAGTTTAAAAACTGTTCTTGTTGATAGTAAAGAATATTATTCGTAGCATCAAACTCAACAACCCTACCAGTTGCATTATTAGTTGCTTGTGTAATCTTTTCATCTGGTTCAAATGTTCCAGTAGCAGAAGAAAATTTTACTGCATATGTTAATCTTGTTTGAGTTGCAGTTGCAGCTGTTGTTGTACCAGCGTTTGTTGGGTTTACAAGAATACCAACTTCTCTAAAATCATTTCCAATTGCAAAGTCATCAGTTTCAGTTTGTTCTAACTTAGTATTCATCATTACAAAGTGTCCACCAAGTTCTTCTTGTCCACTGAAACCGTGTCCAACTTTTGGTGAGATGATGGGTAATATTACACCATTAGAACCACTACCAATTGTTGTTGCAGTTGATAAGTTTGCATCTTTATAAACTTCACCTAGATTTACTACACCATAAGTGTAGTTCTGTCCAGCAGCTTCAATTTGTGTATTCGTTGTTGCGTTAGAACCGAAAGGTTTAATCTCTCCACCAACCACAACAATCTTAACTTTACCAGAAATACCATCACCACGAATAGGTGAATAATAGATACCGCCTGGCCCACCAGCACCATCAGTTCCATTGGTATTGGAATAACCAGAACCAGAAGTAACTCTAACAACTTTGATAGGAGCACCTGAATATGGTGCAGTGTCACCTGATGCTGTCACTGCATCAGCAGAAACAGTTGCGTCTGTTTTCACTGGCATAAAATCTGTTGTAACAAACTTTTGAACTTCAGAAGTTGTAAGTGTATACATGTACTGAAGATAGTAACCACCTTCAAAGAATGGTGTAGATGAAGTTGATGTTGGCCCATTTGCACCAGCAGCAATGGGTGCTCCATTATTATTGTCTAGTACTTTATAGACTTTATACTCAGAAGTCATAAAGAAATACTTTCCATCATATAAGTTAATCGCACCAGACTGTGCTGGGTTGGTTGTTGTTATATCATGTTCGTACATGTCATAAACTGTTCCGTTAACATAGTTCCTACGAGGAACACAAAACGAAACGTCAGTAGATCCAATTCTTTTGGCAGCAAGCATTGAATCCCACTTATAACTTTCTACAGTAACAGTATCTTGGGGTGCTGGTGGTGTTGTATCTGTACCACCAGTTGTTGTTGTAGTAAAGGGTGTTGCCTTACCAATGAATAGATAATAGTTTGATGCAGCTGCTTCTGAAAAAGATTCCAAAAACTGTTCTGCATTATGTTGTCTGAATTTTTCAGTAATAATTGCTGCCATTGTTTTTTCCTATAATATTATTTATTCTGCATCTTTAATGGTTAATGTACCAGCATCAACTTGTTTTAATATCTCTGCATAGTGCCTGTTACTTGCAACTAAAGGAACAGAAATGTGTACACCTTCTGTTTCACAATTAATTGCACAGTTTTCTCCAGATGCATTTTTAATATATTGTGCGTTTTCTATTTTCATATCTATAACTCCGCATCCAATGCTACATACGCCCCAGATGCATTATTTGCCCTCACTGCACCAGAACTTCCAGCACCAGCACTTACAGAACCAAAAGCATTACAATAAAACTGTCCATGTATTGTTCCGTCATCTATACCTGTGTCTACCGAAAAGGTGGAAAGTGCAGTATTAGTATTTTTAACCCATAACGCATAGTTACCAACAGTTCCAGTTGTTTCAAGAGCTGGTATTCCTCTCATTGTGGTTACTAAAGGAATAGCAACTGTTCCATATGAAGTTCCACCAACATCTGCTCCAATAAAAACCAAACCAAAATGCTTATAATTGTCACTAGCAGCTTTTGTTTTTTGATAATATCTACTACACCTAAGCAACTCATCTCCGAATGATCGGTGAGTAAAATCTGTTGCATTATCGCCTGGTTCTAGTTTAACTCCAGTAATTCTCCAACTATTAGATGTACTAGCTGCAAGATTGACTTGTCCTACCGCTTTATTAGCGTTAGTATTTGTACCCCAAGCAGTTTGAAGAGTTCCAGATGTAAATGTAGACCCTGCTGCTAAATACCACAGAATAATTAAACAATTACCATTGGTATTTGCTAGTTCGCCAGTTGTATCCGCTGGAAAAGTAATTGTCTTCTTCTCCCATGTATTAGCAGTAGAAACAGTATATGACTTACTAACAAAACGATTATTATTATTATCAAATAACTGACAAATGTATGTACCAGTTGTAGTTGATTTTACATAAAAACTCATAGTCCATGTATTAGCACTAGATAAACCTTTTTTGAAATGTTGTAAATCTTGACCTTCAAGTCTTGTTTGTATTGCTAAATCATCATTAGCAGCTGGAGATGCATCTGCTGTAGTGCAATCCATTACTAATGAGTGTGCAAATCCATCTGGTGAATCATTAGATTGACTCATTGTCCAAACTCCAAGATTGGCATTACTTACTTTCCATCTATCCACAGTATAATAACCACTAGTAGTAATTCCAGTGACGCCATTAGTTCTTTGAGCCACTGTCATAGCACCATTGATTATTACATTATTATCACCACCAGCGAGTCCAGTAGTTTTTTCTTGTGTGATTGCACCATTAGCAATCTTTGCAGTAGTGATAGTACCAGCTGCTATGTCAGCGGCTGATACCGCTAAATCGGCAATCGCATTAGAGCCTAATCTATCTAGAGCCATAGGATACCTTCCTTATAATTTTATATTACAGAGCGGCGACTGCTGTTTTGAAAGCAGCAAAGTCTGATGCACCAGCAACCAATGTTTTCCAATCTGCAAGTTTATAGTAACCTGTTACGGTTGTTGCAGTGACAGTTGTTGCTGCAATAGTACCAGCTGCAGTAATATTACCACCAGTGATTGTCATTGTTCCATCTGTAATTGTTGCTGATGTAAGTGAAGTCATACCAGCGATAGTTGTTACAGTAGCACCAAGTGCCATGCCAGTTGAACCAAGAGTAATCTGACTGTTTGTAAGTGCAGAGTTTGGTAGTGCTGTTATTGTATTTGTACCACCACTTATACTTTTATTAGTAAGTGTATCAGTTGATACTCTACTTACCAAAGTTGAGTCTGCACCAGCAGGAAGCAATTGTATGTTAGTAACACCAGCTGAGTGTGGTTGACCAAGAAGTTTCTGTCCATGTGAATTTGATTCACAGTTTAGTGTAATTGATCCAGAGTTTGAACCACCACCACGAATTTCAACGATTTGGTTTCCAGCAGAAATTTTTAGGTTAGCAGATGATCCTGATTTGATACCACTACTACCATCTATTTCTGGGTCGGTTAAAGTTTTGTTTGTAAGTGTCTGTGTACCAGTAAACGTAGCAAAGCTATCTGCGCTTAGAGCAGACCCATTACCGAGTTTGGTATAGATTTCTACAAAGTTGGCGTTGACTTTGCCTGCACCAGTGCGGAGGTCATCACCTGTTCCGTCATTTGCAGCCGAACCACGCCCGATTGATTGATATGCCATTTCTGGTTTCTCCTATTAAATTAATATACCTTTATTTATACATTTAGGTCAAAGGTATTCTGTGGTTTGAGTTATTTATATTACGTTCCTTCATCATATGTTACTGAGGATGATATAGCACCACCTTGTGCCTCATCAAATTGTTCAATAACCATATCGAATGTGTAAGGTGTTTCAGTATCAGAAGTTTCAGTAACGAATTTTCCACCTATAGCATCTTCAAGTGATATATATCCTCCAACCTCGTTTAACATTGCAAACGCAGTAGAGTCGAATAGTCCAGCAAGCGAACCCACATCGAATAGTCTAGAGGTTGAATCGAATGATTCAAATTTTGTTGCAGATGTATCACGAGGGAATATTCTTTCATCGAATGTTGCTGGATCAAATGTAACATTGTTTGCATCAAACTTGACACTGTTCTGATCAAATCTATTAACGGTAAAGTCAAACTTCAAGTTACTAGTATCAAATCTATTCGTTCCGAATGCAGTAGCCTCTGAGAACTCTTGTCTGTTGTCATCGAATGATCTAAACGTATCATCAAATCCATTAATACGAAGTCCTCTAGAAACAAATATCTCGCCTGGAGGTGGTACGTTAGTTTTTGTTCGATATGCAGAAAGAGGAATAATGATATTCGTTTCGTCAAATGAATTTGTTTCAATCTGGTACTTATCTTCTTGATCAAATTTTATACTTGTATTAGAAAAATTTGTTCTTCCAGTAACATCAGACCTTACTGATACTTGATCGACTCTGATATGTCCAAACTGATTTAGTGTGTAGTATGCACCCTCATTATCTGCCCTGATTGCTCTTGATCTAAATCCATCAGAGCCAGGATAGTGTTGTGCATATGCAACACTGTCGATTGGTGGTTGTGTAAATGCATACTTGGGTAACAAGTCAAGAGTTGGGCCAAGTGCTTGTGGTGAATTACCAGCAACCCCACCACTGAATTGAACAGATACACTAACAGAAGATGTGAGTGTTAGTTCTCGTGTACCAGATGATAGAGGCGCATCCTCTTGTCCTTCTCTAGTAATATCTCTACTAAAGATAATATTGTCACCAGTTTCAAGAAGAACATCATTCCCATCTTCAAGTAAAAGATCACCTTCTTCTGCTCGTAGTGTTGTACCATCAGTCTTAGTACCCAACCTTCTACCAAACACTTCAACAAAAAGTGTTCTGAGTGTAGATGCAAGTTCTGGTGTGAATGTCTGAGTATCACCTGTGAAGTCAATGACATCACCAGCAGATGGATTTCGTATACGCAAAGAATTAAGTTGTGCATCTGCTAAGGATGTTGCAAATGATACCTCACCAAACACGTTCCACCCAGCTGGGTGAATTGAACGTCTAATAGAGTCACGCCAAAGATTAATTGATTCGCCGATACGAACAACATAAGAATAATCTTGATAGTAGAAACTATCTTGAACCTTCATAGAGTTTTCGCTTATGTGTCCTCTTTCAGTTACAAACTGTCCACCAGTATTTGCAATTGCAGTGATAGCAGTTGTAGCCTTTGAATGTTCACATTGTACAACTGTACCAATAGCACCACCAGCAGTTTTAATAATATCACCAGTAAAGAAATGTTCTACTGGTGTTTCCAATTCCAAAATCCTATTAGTAGGATTAAAAGATACGATAGAGGCAGTATGGGTTGTTAGTGTATCACCAATCGTGAAAGTACCTGTTATATCTTTAACTATAATATTTCTGTTCATGGTAATCTTTGGAATAGAACTATAGCCCAATCCAAGATTATTAATCTTAATTCCTAATACTTTACCAACACCACTTCTTGATAGCGCTAAAGAAGATACATTAGAACCTATACTAGAACTTATACTAATAGTTGGTAGTGTTGTATATCCATCACCATTAGATACCATTCGTATTTTAGAAATAGAGGTAGCTTCAGCTGCAACACTCAAGTCAGTAAAGGTTTGTGTCTCAACGATTATATTATTACCATCTTCTAATATAAGTTGGTCTGTTTCTGTTAACTGTTGTTCTTGGTGTAAGAAGAACTCTTCTGATTCTTCTCTGAGAAGTTTCTCAATACCCTCACTTCCCTCACGAATAATCCTACCACCATCTTCAAAGAGTAGGTCATCACCAGCATCTGCTCCAGATGTATTAGACTTATCTAGAAGTAGAGTATAGAACTCCTCAACAATGTGATCACCATCTTCAAATAAAAGTTTATCAACATGTTCTAAGACAATATCATTGTGATGCGTTTCACCTTCATATACAATGTTGTCTACTTCTGTTTCGTCTTCCAAAACAAAAGAACCACCAAGGATTGTAATCCTTGCAGATGCACCAGCACCATTTGTATTTGAATTATTAAAAACAACTTCATCATCATAAGTGTAGTTTACACCACCATTCTCAATATTAATTTCATCAATACCGCCTGCACCTACAGCAGCAACGGCAGCCTGAACTCCGATACTACCTAAGAGTTCAAAGTTAACTTTGTCGCCTGTTTTATAATATGCACCTTGTTCTGTTACTGTTGTTTCATTAACAATACCAGAAACTTCTGCACGAATAAGTTGGTCAAGTTCATTAGAAACAGCGTTGACAGTTTCACCAATAGTGAACTCACCATTTATTGTTGTCCTATCAAGATTAAGTTCAGCAATAAGTTGTGCGCCTTCTTTATACTTAATAACTGTTTGGACAACAGCAGTAGCTTCAGATGTCTCACCTGTTATAACTCTACCAACAATCTGTGAGTAATCAGATGTACCAATCTCTGTAACACGCATAAGAAAATCATCAGACCACTGACCATCAGATATCCTTAAAACATTTTCTCTTGGGTAAATGAGAGAGGACTCTTCATCAAAGAGAATTCTAAAAAATAGTTTGTGTCCTTCTTCTGTACCTTTTGTCTCATACAAGTCTCTGATGTTCTTCATCAGATTTCTTTTTGATATCCCATCTGCAACTGTCTCTGGAATAGATTCCATAATAGCTGCTTTGAACTTATCTAAGAATGCATAAACAGTATTGTCAGTATCAGCATACGCAAGAAGTTGTTGAATGTTTTGTACTGGATTTGCTTTGTATGAAACAACTGGAGCCTTTGCACCAGAGGTTTCTCCGACAACATTCTCTCCCTCTTCAAATCTTTGTTGGGATGTAATGTAAAGAACTTGGTCTGAATCATAATCGTCTACAAGAATAGTGGCAGTATAACCACTAGTCTCACCACGAATTATTTCACCAGCCTGAAACTTACCAACGGACTCTTCAAGAACAACTTTCTCTTCTATCTGAGAAAGAATATAGTTTACACTATTTGTTTCTTGAATAACATAATCGTTTGAACCACCCAATTTAAGTTGAGCGGCTTCCATGAACTGAAAATAATGTTTCAGAAATTTGATAAATTGTGGGTGTTCTGACTGAACGAATTCAGGCAGTTGACTTTGAATATGAGGTGAAATCTTATTCGTTAGTTTTGGAGTACGTCCATCCATTTAAAAAAACCTATCAATAACCAGAGGAGCTGGAAGAGTGACTATGAGAACCAGAACTTGAGGAACTTGAACTTGAAGAAGAAGAACTTGAAGTTGAAGAGATTGTTGTTCCACCACTTGCAGCACCACTTGTAGCTTTACCGAATGTACCAACCACAGTATGAGAACCAGGCGAAGGAGTACTTCCCTGTTGATCTGTCTGTGCAGTAATTCTTGAACCACCACTATCAATACTTAAAAGTTGGTTTCTTACTGGAACGATATCATTTGAATCTGGAATTGCAAAGAAGTGAATTGTACCATCACCATTCATAGTAGATGTGATCTGTAAATCATTTACAGTAATTGTACCTGTAGTATAATTGATATCACCAGCGTTTGCATTTACATAAACTCTTGATTGTGCGACTACCTGATAAACTCTTACGATACCAGAACCATCATCATCAATGAAATGTGTTGCAGTAGAACCAGCGACAGTAAATCCTGTTGATGATATTACTGGTGGTTCATCATCATGTGGATGATAGATTGAATTATAAAATTTTATAACATATTGTTTCTTAGTATTAATCTGAGCTCTTTGTGATTTGTACATTCTAATATTAGAAATGTTGCTAATGATAGAAGTGTCGGATGTGTCAATCAATCTAGATATTTCTGAGAAACGATACATACCGTCAAACTTTTCTAGATTATTATCACTGTATTCTGAAATTGTATTTGCAACTATTGTTTCTAAGTCACCAGAACTCTTAGTAGTTGTTGTCGGATCATATCTAAAGTTTACATCCATGATGACGTAAATGTTTTCTGGATCAACAATAACTGGACGAACCGAAGCAATGTTATAAGATTTTAATTGAGAGACAATATTTTCTTTTTGAGCTTCAGTTAAGAATGTTCCTTGAAGTGGACTAATAGAAATATAAACCTGTCCGTAAACTGGAGGATCATTATCTTCTCCACCCCACACTTGGATAGTTTTAATGTTGGGATATATTGTAGGAAGAATTTGTTTATAATCAAATCCAGTGACAGCACGTTTCTGTGCAGTATAACTGAGAGGTGCATAGTACTTGATTGATTGAATTGTTTCTGCTTCATCACCACCAGATGCAGATTGAATAGTAGACACCGCAACATTTGTTTGTCCATTGATAGATGTTACAGTAAATTGATTTGCACTATTAGCTAATGTTTTATTTGTAACAACGTATTCCATAATAATAATGTTACCATCAGAAAGTTTCTTACCAATTACATCATCCCCAAAGTAAACTTCAAATCTACCGTCATCTGTTTCTTGTAGAAAGTATACTGGATCAGAACCAGTTGTGCCTATGATTTCACTTGCAAGTGCAAATGTTTCTAATGTAGTATCTGTGGCAGATTTCTGTACTGACACTTTAAGTGTTGTCGTATCAGCTCTATCATTCGCCAATAAATATTTCTTTTCTGGATTGTTATAATCTACTGTGTACTTTGTTGTTGTGAGTGTACCTTCATAGATTGGAATGTTTGAAAAGATAAGAAGTCCGTTTGTAATTTGTGTTGTGATATCTTCATTAGTAACAAAACCATAAGTCGAGTTGTTTACTGAAGTTGAAAACTTTGTACCTTTAGGCATTGTCAAGTTTGACAACTGATTATTAGTTACAGTAATCTCTACTCTTGCAACTGGAGCTCTTGCAGAACGTGGAGTATATCCCAAACTCTTTGCGTGTGATACAACTGAACCACGAGTTGTTGCACTATCCAAAAACATTTCATTTGTTGCGAAGTTAGCATTCATTGCAAGATAGTGAGTATTGTATGCAAGTAAGTCGATGATAGTTGAAAGTCCAGAACCTTCAAAGTTATAATCAGAAAAGTCTGATTGACCTTTCATGTATGTTTTTAAATTATTTTTTATTGCATCGAAATCTAATTCGGTAACATTAACTTCTGATTTACTTGACATTTATCTAAGTCTCTCTAAAAATACGTTTATCGTCTGAGCACCAGATGGAGAGTTTACAACAAAGAATTCTATAGTTACATTGTAAGCATTTTTATCCACATCTGCATTTGATGATACGTTGATAAGTTCTACTCTAGGCTCAAAGTTTGTAATAACATCTTGAACATGTCGTGAAAGAACACTCTCTACAATTGGTGTTACTGGTTCAAATAAAACTGCACGAACATCAGAACCAATCTCTGGGTGAAATGGCCTCTCATAGAAATTCGTATTAATTAAATTACGAACACTTCTCTTCACTGCTTCAACATTAGTGAGCTTAGTTATATCACCAGTAAGAGGGTGAGCAACAAAATTTAAATTCAAGTCAGAGAAGACTTGTGCGTTTCTATCTGAATCGTTTGTTGCAGACGCATCTCTAAATGCAGTTGGATTAGCAGCCATTTAATTCTCCTTAATTGTATTTATAACGAAATTACAAAACGACTAGAGCTCTATTCTTTATATGTTCTTCTTCTATGTCATCTTTTGACTGTCCATGATATGCAACAGCATGATGTTCTGATATCATCTTATCATTAAGAATACTTCCATCAGTCAATTTAAATTGACCGAGTATCCTACCATATTTACCCTTCCCATCCTTGACAGTCACAAGAGTCTGGTTAGAACCTACAGGCATATGTGCCTTAACATATTCCTTTGCAGCTGTTCCATACTTCTTTTCTTCCAAGTCTCTCGTTCTAGATTCTGGTGTATCAATACCATAAAAACGTATACGTTGTTTTCTCAACCATACACCAAACCCCAAGTCAATGTCAACATCTGTTGTGTCACCATCAACCACTCTTAATATCTTACAATTATATTCGTACATCTTATCCTCCAGCGAATACGTTAGACGAACCAGAGTTGGATGCATTAGGCACCCATGAACCGTGGCCACCTGTTGCGTCACCTTTTCGATGAACGCCTATACCATTTACAAATACGGTTGAACTTCCAGCTGTTGCTGGATCTCCGCATGATGTTGTGTCTCCAATCCTAACAGTCGCTGCACCATTTGTAAATACATTTGGTGAACCAGCTGCGTATGCGGTTTGGTGAAATGGATTAGGTGTAGGACTTGCGTGTCCTACATGATTATCTAATCCAACTCTTGTTACTTCAGGCATAATTATTCCTATGCGTATATCTGATAGAACTTACCGTACTCTTTATATCTTCTATGATTATAAAAAGTTGCAATATCAAATCTATTACCAGACGGTTTAAGTGAAATGTGTAACCAAGGATTACCAGAACCACCAGTTTGATATTCTAGTAAGAATTGATCGTGTGGTACATTTTCACGAACCCACAATGCAATATCATAATACTCTGATCTTGATGCGCCACTAAATTGCATATCAGCAGCCATTCCTCTTTCATGCTGAGATGAACCTTTTGCTGGGCGGAAACCAGAAGTGATAAACATATTTGGGTATTGGTCTTTTATTGGATCAAGAACATTAGTTGCCAAGTTCTTGAGATTATTTATTATATCCTCTAGAGTTAAACCGTGTTGTTCTTTTATCTTATGTCCGAACACCGCATTCTTTGATACGTCACCCACCTTATAATGTTTTGATATCTGTAGACTATAATCAACAGTCTGTTCCGTAAGTGTAACCTGATCAACAGCTCCTACTGATTGATTACCAGCCTCTACAGATGCTATGTTTGGATTTTCTCCTGTTTCTGCACCGTGTTCTGTAATGTCATCTGGAACATTTGGTTCTGCAATTAATCTTCTTGACGCACTTTCTGTATTATATCTACCCTCAAGCGCATTGAAAGAATAATCAGAGAATGATGTCGGTAGATATTTTCCAGCAGCAACCGCAGCTTTGATTTCATCTTCACTCTTCTCAACATCATCGTCACCCATGAACTCACCTTCATCTGGCAATTCTATTCTTGCTTTCTCATCAAGGACTATTGCCTCTGGTGGTTCAGTAATATCTTCACCTTCTTCATATGTTGGAAACCCACGAGAGTCTTTGAACTCAATGTCTGGAGCAGCTATCACCGCAGCTGCAGCTCTGCCCGCTTTGTTAAAGTCTATGGTAGAACCAACCAAGTCCATTGCACTAGTAGATGTAATGTTCATTGTAGTACCAGCATTGATATCCATAATTGTAGAAGTGATAAGATTAATATCATCACCAAACATATAGACACCATGTCCATCACCAACAATATCCAAGTTTCCTTTAATGTTTGTTTTGTAATCCCCATCCACATTGATAGTAAAGTTTGCCTGTGTCTGTAGTTTTATATCTGCAACAGCTGTTGCGGTAATGTTTTGTTGTGAAGTAATCTCTGTAGACTCATTTGAATACATACGAATATTTTTGCCCGCATGGAACGTAATGTTTCTTCCGACATTCCAAGTCATGTCCTCATCTACTTGTCCATTGACAGAACCACGAACATAAAGATTAGTATTGCCGTCAACATATAAATCTACATTACCACGAACACGAACCTTTTTGTTCTTGTGAACGACTTCATAGTCCTCACCAATAATCTTAGTAACCTTTGTTCCGTCAGGATGAACTTCATAGAACGTACCAGAACGATGATACTCATGTATCCGTTCATGGCCAGGCGTATCATCAAACTCTTGAATGTGACCAGACTCAGTTTCCCTTACATGGTTGAATGGATACTGTGCATTGAATGGAGTCTTTGGCTCACCTGTCAAATCATCCACACGTTTCTTTTTGAAATCTACTACTGGATGTTGTTTAGCTAAATCATTTACCGCAAGTCTGTTTGTGTCTACCTCATTTACCCTACGAGGATAATAAGAGCGAGGATCACCAAACCCATTAAGAGTCTGTTGCGTTGAAACTGTTACTTCAACTTCCGTACCTTCTCTTGGTGGTTCATCGAATATGATTTTGTTATCTTCAATTTTATATGACATTATGATACCTCTGTGTTAATCCCTTTTTCCTCTGCGTATTCCTTAATACTTTGAGAACCATTCTTTAGGGAAGTAGGTGGGCCTTTTGTAAACTCAGATGGATAGAAGTGTCCAACATCATTTGGAATATCATTCTTTAATTTAAATTGTCCTAATGCTGCAACTGCAAGTGAAGTATAGTTGTCACCACTTGTTCCTGTGTCATACTTTCCGTTTGGTAAATAGATAAGAAGATCTATTGCACATCCGTAATTGTGCCATGAAGAACCAGGCCGTGCAGCTCTGTTTTTTGTTCTACCAGATTTATAATCGTTGTAAAGTTTTCTTTGTTCTGACATAGACCTGTATCCGTATCCGATACTTGCATCATAGTCTGGATTATCTTCAATGAACTTTTTGATACCATTCGCCCATCTATCACGCAACCAAGGAACAAGACTGTTCAGTGCTTTTGCTGTTCTGTTGCCATATCTCGATCTACCGAAGTCATCCCCTGTATATGTTTGACCACCAGAAAACTCTGGTGCTTGTGCTTCTGTATTGATTGGTGATTCTGATGGTCTGTTTTCTGCTACATCTGATTCGCCATCTTTTGTTACGAGAACAGTTGAGTCCATAGTTCCAATTGGTGTTGTGAATTCTGTAGTGTTACCATCTGCAATAAAAGAAGTTGTCTGAACTTGTGCAGCTGGTTTTTGTTGATCGTCAGAGTAATCAAATGGAGCTCCACCTTGTGGTGCAGCGGAAGCATTAATCTTGCCTGGCAATGTTCCGAATACCATTGGTTCTTGCATGAAGTCTGGATCACGCCAGAAACCAATCACCCATGTACCTTCAATCGGCCCAGTAGGTGACATACCAATACCACCAGATGATGCAGAGTTCGCTGGTTGAATACAAAACGCCCAAGGCAAATCACCAGTAGGAAGTTTTGTTTTATCTTCTGTGTGATATCCGAATACACGAACACGAACTCTACCTAGTGCCTGTGGGTCGCCTCTATCTTCTACGACACCAATCCACCAGATAAACCCATCACGCCCAGCAAAATAAGAAAGATTTTGTTCCATATAGAATTCCTTTGAAGTATTTATACTGTTGTATCAAAGCACCAAACAGGATTTATTTTTTATGGCTATAAAAATGTTCAGCTGTAACTAATAAGTAATAGTCGCATATAGACTATGCGTAATCAAAGGATTTCAATTACATGAAACATATAATACTTGCTGCAACATTGGTTGCAGGCACATCAGCTATGGCCGAGGATGGACTTTCTTGGGGTGGCGAATTAGATACAAAATACAAAGTTGATGCAGAAACATTAACTATGTCATTAGAACCAGACGTAACATACACATGGGGTTCATCTGCTTTAACAGTAGGTATGGACATTCCAGTATGGAACTCTACTTCTGCTGATAGTTTTGTATTACTAGATGCATTGGATGCTGGTAAACAGCCTGATCTAGATATGGAAGTTACTCATCAGTTACGAGACAACCTAGAGTTGTCAGTAGGAACTGCATGGGATTTAAACAGACAAGCACGAGAAGACGTTACACTAGGTGTTACTTTCTCATTCTAATATAATAACAAAAGGGAGCCCGAACAGGACTCCCTTTCTCTTTTCGTTGGTCGGAGATGCTGGATTTGAACCAACGACCCCTTGTTCCCAAAACAAGTGCGCTACCAGACTGCGCTAATCTCCGTCAGACAGATGGAAGATTTTCTACAGTGTCAATTAAATCAATCACCGAATCTTTATTCAGAAAACCATTCACCGTATCTTCATCATTTGTAATGGGTGGAAGCGAGTACGGTTCACCATTACGAGTCAGCATAATTTCAAACAGACCCATCTTGCCGCCATACGACATGTCGTGACGCACGATTGATAGTCCATATCCATTATCAAAGTCAACTTCACCACCATACTCGCTTCCTTTCAAACTATCCTCTTTAAAAAAAAGATAGTCCGAAACTTTATATTCCTTTACCTTATCAAACATCTTAGTAGCATACAATCTTAGGTGTCTTACTTCCGTCAGAGTGATAAACAAACTTACTCCAACACTGCTGGATACCCATACCATTATTAATATTACCAGTACCTACAGTAAACTTCACTTGATTATTAATATTTGTATTACCACCAAGTAGTTGTTGAAGTACCGATTGAATCAGAACTTGTTTCATCACAGCGTCATTACTCTGTATCTCAAAAGCATTCGCATTACCTACAAGCCCTAAACTCAAAACTATTCCACAAATTATTTTTTTCATATTCATCTCCGATTGACCTTGACCGTTTTTTACGCTTCCTCTAAGTATTCTGTTTTCAGAACATTTAGAGCCTCTTCCGCTTTATCTAAATTACCTAACCAGTACTTCAATGATTCGTTTTCAGCAATATCCGTTCTTGCGTCATGCACAATGATTCGAGGATTGTTCGCCATCGCCCAGTACTCGTAAACTTTCACAGCACCATCGTTGTACATAACAGTGACTAACGTATCATCGTTTGCAGCTTCGTGAATAGATGTGATTTCGCCTTCTGCGATAACATTGTCTTCACCTATCTTGGGGTAAACTCTAATAACACTGTGTCCAATTTCAAAACCCATAATGATTCCTTTTCTCTCTGATTACATATACATTATACGTTATAAGAACAACAATGTCAAGCACTAAATGTAAAAAAGATTTCCTTATAAAACAATGACTTAGGAGAATAGTGACGAATAAGTTTCAAGTTTCTTTCTCTT
>UEXN01000083.1_pt1 | contig 95798 bp, 91 predicted proteins | sample 1796711 | NCBI WGS metagenome assembly UEXN01 (sample SAMEA4772470, study PRJEB27181) | metagenome | reverse complement strand
GCCGGGATTGTTGAGTTTATCGAATTCTATAATCGGGAACGGCTTCACTCTGGGATTGGGTATCAAAGTCCGGCAAGCTATGTGCGGGAGTGTACCTAAAAGTGTCCACGAAAGTGGTAGCAGATCACACCGGACATTGATGCGTTATCCACTTCCGTGGCGGGCCACAAAAAAGGCGGCCATCTGGCCGCCTGAAAACACAAGATTTTCTGCGTTTTATTGTTTTTCTAACTCGTTAAAAACACTCTGCACTTCATAGATTGCCGTGGTGCCGCTCACTTCATGGCCCACCACTAACAGCGCCTTGCCGTTGGCGGAATCCGCAGCCGGGATAAATACCAGCCCTTCCGGGCCCAGATCCCCGTACCCTTCCAGGTTCCCCGCATCCGGGTCCACATCCCAGGTTTCACGGCTGTTCAGATAATCCTGATACACCGGGGCCGCCGGGTCGGTAATGTCATATACCAGCACGCCCCCCATGCGCTCCAGGCCCAGGAACAGGAAATGCTTGTCGCCGATCTGGCCGATGGTCAGTCCTTCCGGCTCCGGGCCTTTGGCATCACTGCGGCTGTCCATGGCATCGCCTTCATCGTGACCGGTGTTGAAGTAGTCGGCACAGTCGATGGAGCGGTCGGTAGCCAGCTTGCAGTCGTCACTGGCCAGGAACTGCTCAATGGCATCCGCACTGTCGAACACCAGCTCACCATCTTCATCACGGATAGAGAAGGAACGACCGCCATAGCTATATAGCGTGTCATACATAATGCGATCACCGGCGGCGGCATCCTCTTGGCCGGCGTCGTTATACATCGTCGGTGAACCATCGGCGTTGGTTTTGTACCCCAGCGTCCAGGTGATATTCAGCCGGCCCAGGACGTCATCGTCTCGGCAATCACCGGAGTCTCCCGCTTCAGCACCACAGTAATCAAATACCGCCGGGTCCAGCAAAGCACCATCGGCCAACGCGCTCAGCTGAGGGGGCAAATCATCGCCACAGCGGCGCGCAAACCCACTGTTATGCACCAGATGTTTAACACGGAATTCTTCGACAAACCCCTCGCTGGCATCCGGCATACACGCTACTGGCGGCACCGCATCGTCGTCCGCTTCTTCGCCCCAGTAGGCATCGTTATCTTCACCCCAGGCGCGGGCATCGCCTTCATTGGCAGTCACCAGATAGGTAGAACCATTCACGGTATAAGCATGAATGGCATCCGGCAGGTAAAGCCCCACCACACCCGCAAAGGTCTTGATATTGATAACTTCATCGTCATCGCTGGCATCGATGCCGTTGCCAGCGATGCTGCGATCCGTCTCACCGAGGGTAACAATGTCAGTCACTGACGCGGTGGCGATATCAATGATTGCCAGCGCATTGTTCTCTTGCAGGGTGACCCACGCTGTATTGCCATCAGCGGATACCGCAATGTATTCCGGCTCCAGATCCTGAGACGCCGAGGCGTCCGGGCCATAAATGCGAACGCCCTGGCTACGCAGGGTCTCTTCTTCACCGTTATAGGCAGTGAAATCCGCGGTGCTGACCACCGGGTTGGCCGGATCACTGAAATCCACAATGCTGATGGAACCGTCCGGGTCCGTCTGGTAATCGTCGCTGGGCTCGCCCTCATTGGCGGTGAGTACGCGGGTACCGTCCGGGGTAAACGCCACCATGTCCGGCTGGGCGCCCACTTCCTGGCTGCCCAACAAGGTCAGGTCACTGGCCTTATACAGGGCAACAAAACCGTTGTCCGTTTTCGGATCGGCTTCAATGGCCACGGCCACCAGACCATGGCTGGCGGCTACGCTGTTCACTTCTGCACCGGGGGCAATGCCTGCAGCGCTAATTGCATCAATTTTGACCGGGTTCTCCGGATCGCTCAGATCCAGCACATCCAGCTCGCCCTGCTCGGCATTCACCACGAACAGGCGCTGGCTACCGGCATCGTAGGCAGGAATTTCTGCAGCAGAGGTATCAAAACTGCCAGTGGAGTAACGGCTGACATAGGACAGCGCGACACTGTCCGGTGTGCGTACAGCGTCATCGACTGCAGTGTCAGATTCATTGCTGTCGCCACCACAAGCGGTCAGTGCCGCTGCCAGCACCACGCTGGCCCCCAGGTACAAAGACTTCATTGAACTACCCCTATTGATTATTTTCCCCAAACGAATTGCTTTCAGGGTTTTACAGGCCGCTCATGAAAACGAAGAGACAGACAGGTGACGAAATTGTGTCTGTGCTTTTTATCTGGCATAAAAAAACGCGGCACCTGCCAGGCAGGGCCGCGTTCACCGGATGAAACCAGGCTGATTCACATCAGGCGGTTTCGTAATCGCTCTCCTCGAAGTCGGCCATCTGTGCCGCGTACTGGGTGGCGAACCCCGGGTACATAGTGGCGTTGAAACCGTCTTCGGTGAGATACCAACTCTTGCAACCTGAGTTCCAGTTGGTTTTAGCCAGGCGTTTCTGCAGGGCCTTGTTGTGCCTGCGCTGCACGTCTTCTTTCACGTCCAGTATTTTGAGGCCGCCCTGAAGAATTTTCTGCACACCTTTCACGGCGTAATCCAACTGGGACTCCATATACACCAACGCAGAGTTATGCCCGGGTCCGGAGTTCGGACCAAAAGTCAGGTACAGGTTCGGAAAGCCGGACACATTGATGCTCTTGTAAGCCTGCGCACCGCCCTGCCATTCATTTCCCAGCACCCGACCCTTGCGACCGTTCACCGGGAAGGGTGTACCGGAATGACTGACGTCAAAACCGGTAGCAAAAACGATGCAATCGGCCTGATGTTCAATCCCCTCCACCGTGCGAATACCTTTTTCACTGAGGCGCGCGATCGGCCAGGTGATCAGTTTCGCGTTATCTTTCTGCAACGCCGGGTAGTAATCGTTGGACACCAGCACACGCTTACAACCGATGGTGAAGTTGGGCGTCAGCTGTCGACGCAACCAGCGGTCTTTCACTTGGCGACGTAAATGCAACCGCGCAACGCGCTCGGCAATGCGAGTCAACGGCGAGTTCCAGATGACGGCCAGCGCCATACTCTCGTGGGTCCAGTAAAGCAGATTACGCATGGCCTGCTGGCTGGCTGGCAGTTTCTCGAACAAGACCTTGTTCCATGCAGGCGTAGCAAAATCCGGGCGCGGCATCACCCAGCCAGGCGTACGTTGAAACACTTTGACATGGCCAGCTTTTTTAACCAGTTCCGGAATAATCTGGATACCGCTGGCACCGGTGCCAATAACGGCCACTTTCTTGCCGGTGAAATCATAATCGTGGTCCCAGCGGGCACTGTGTATCTTGTGGCCCTTGAAATCATCGATACCGGTAATCGCCGGGAAGCTGCAATTGGACAACGGCCCCTGAGCCATGACAGCGGCGCGGCCAGCAAACTGTTCACCCTTGTCGGTGGTCGCGGTCCACATGCCTTTCTTTTCATCAAACGTCAGGTCTTCCACGTTCTTCTCGAAACGAATATGGGATTCCAGTTGGAACTCAGCCACCAAGTGATGGATATAACCGAGGATTTCTTCGCTGCCCGAGAAGCTGCGCGACCAGTTCGGATTGGGCGCAAAAGAGTACGAATACAGGTTGGAGGGAATATCGCAGGCCGCCCCCGGATACTGATTATCACGCCAGGTGCCGCCCACCGCATTGGCGCGCTCCAGAATCACAAAATCCTCAATTCCCGCCTGCTTGAGACGAATGGCCATCCCCAGGCCGGCAAACCCCGCCCCCACAATCAACACGGATGCCGGTTTTACCGCGGTTTTTTTCTTTGCCGCAGGACGTTTCGCCGTGGCAGCGCGCTTACGGGTCGCCGCCTTGCGCGGGGCCTTTTTCGGGGAGGCCTTTTCCGGAGTAGCAGAAGACGTAGTCATAACAAATCTCTTCAACAAGCAGGGTAGCCTCGCCATGGGCACAAGCCACATGGCGGGCCGTTATCGGCAATATCAGGCGGTAGGTTCGTAGGTCAGCTCTTTGACCCAGGAAGGCACTGCGGGGAGCGCCCGGCGCGGAATCAGGCCAGTCAGTTTGACCATGCCATCCACTGGCACGTGATAAGCACGGTTGTTGCGGTTAACCACAAGCTTGGCGTGCTGGCGAATCACCTGGTACCAGGGATTGCGGCGACCATCTTCCGTGCGCCCACCAATTTTTTCGAACTTGGCCATGGCCGCATACAAGCGTTCTTCCGACAGGCCCATGGTAATAATGTTGTCACGCATCTTGTTGAGTAGCGGCACGTAGGAGGCGATGCCCAGCATCAGCCGCGGGTCCAGCAGCGGTGCCAGCATCTTGGTAGCGCCGATAAAGGTTTTCCCCCGGCCCTGCATCTCCATGACGCTAAAGCCCACACCCAGATGGCGCGACTCGTCGTCGTTGATTTTTTCAAAGGCCTGATGGCAGACCGGATCCTTCACCGTCTCCAGCAGGAAGGTACACAGCGCGCCGTCCAGGGCGAATTCCAGCATCGGCACCACCGTGCCCAACACATACACCGGCATTTCATCGCTGTAGCGATCCAGCCACTCAATCACCAACCGCAGGTTGATGTTGGGCTCGGGAATTTCATCGCCTTCCAGCATGCCCCAACGCTTCATCAACGCCATTTCGGCATTGGCGTGGCGCTGCTCTTCCGCATGGAAGTAGGTATAGATTTGACGCAATGTTTCGGTGGGGGCTTTCTTGGCCATGGCCGCAAACGCCCGCGCGCCTACATGCTCAATCCACATCAGGTCGGCCATGAAATCCTTCAGCTTTGGCCACTGTTCTTCAGTAATCAGTTCCGCGCCAGGTGCATCCCAGTCGATATCTGACAGGGCCCACTGGGTGGATTTGATTTTTGCCAGCATTTTGTCCAGATCGATAGACGCCATGATGCTCTCCAGTTATCGCGGTACATTATTGTCTGCCGGTGAAAAGGGAGGCCTGGTGACGGGGCCTCACCTTCTTGAAGCTTATGCCCTGCCTGCACCCTGTATCGCCACGCAAGGCTTTACTGTTACATTGCCCGGTGTAACAATAAATCGAATGCTTGTTCGGATTCAATTCGGAAATCATCATGGCTCGTAAACCCAAGCAACAACGCTCAAAAGCCACCGTCGACGCCATTGTCGAGGCCGCCCTGATCGCCATTGCCCGGCAGGGGCCTGCTGCCACCACAGCCCGGCAAATTGCCGACATCGCCGGCATCGGCGTGGGCTCAATGTATGAATATTTCGAAGATAAAGACGCCGTCTTTGAGGCCGCTGGCGCACGGTTTGTGGACGATACTGTGGCGATGATCAAACCACTGATCCCAACACTGGTGCAGCTAAACATCCGCGATGCGGTAGCCAAGCTCCTCTTCACCTTTCGGGATTTCCTGGAGGAAAACGATCAGCTGTATCTGCACTGCGCCCGCCACGCCTTCAGCCTGGACATGGTGATCTACCAGCAGCCCATCAACCGGGCACTGATGGACCTTTTCACTCAGTATTTGATGCACCACCCGGACATGCTGCGCCTGCCCAATATCCCCGCACTGGCCTACTTCTATATCAACGGCGGGGTTTTTACCGTGGTTCGTCACCTTTCGGAGAAAGAGCCGACACAGGGGTTCGATGAGCTGGTCACCGTGTTTGGCGACATTCTGGCCAGTTACGCGGAACACAAGCTCGGTCTCACTGAAGCCTAACCCGTTTCCAGTACGCGTTACCGACGTCCAACCGGGGCACCACGCTTCATGCATACACAGCCATAGCGACGGTAAGAGACACTAAAACACGACGCTGGCCGCCAGAATAACAACAGGAGCCAACATGCAAACGCCCAACCCAGGTACGCCAACACCCGGCGAATCGCGCATCCCCAACCTGGCGGACTGGCGCTTTAACCGCTACCTGACCATGCAGCTGATGCCGCTGTTCTACCTACTGCTGATTGTCGGGGCGCTAGTGGTCGTAGTGAGCGTCGTCGGCCTGTGCTTCTGGTTCTCCACCCTGGCCGGCATCATCGCGGCGGTGATTGCACCACTGGCGCTTTTAGTGATCGTGGCGGTCATTCGGGCCGCGCTGGAATACCTGATCATGGCCCACCGGATCATGGCCCACCGGATCATGCGCATCATCGAGCGCATGGACGCCCTGCCCGGTCAGGTCGCAGACTTGTCCGTGCGAGTGGACGGCATCACCGACCATGTGGATGGATTAACTGGCCATGTGAATGACATCCACGAAACGCTGATGCATGTCCGGCCCTTCCTTCGCTCCGCCGGCCTGCCTGGCCGGTTGCTCAATGCGTTCCGGGGTCACCCGGAAAAATAAGTCCGGATCCGCGCCAACATTGTCGTTTCCCGGTGCTGACATCCCCCGGTGCATCCCTCACTATTGTCAGCCTGAAAGCGCCCCGCCTTTTCCCGGTGGCACTCACCGTAAAAATGAGGAGTACCCATGGCTCTACCCGCCTTCCTGCAGAACAGCCTGCAGCTACCCGTTGTGGCGTCCCCCATGTTCATTGTTTCCAACTCGGACCTGGTGATTGCCCAGTGCAAAGCCGGCATTGTCGGATCGTTCCCTGCCCTGAATGCCCGCCCGGCGGAAGAGCTGGAAGTGTGGCTCAAGCGCATCACCGAAGAGCTGGATGCCCACAATCAAGCCAACCCGGACAGCCCCGCCGCCCCGTTCGCGGTGAACCAGATCGTGCACAAATCCAACAACCGCCTGGAACACGATTTGGAAATGTGCGTGAAGTACAAGGTGCCCATCGTGATCACCTCCCTGGGCGCACGGGTGGACGTGAACGAAGCTATCCACAGTTATGGCGGCCTGGTGTTCCACGACATCATCAACAACTTCTTTGCCAAGAAAGCCATCGAGAAAGGCGCCGATGGTCTGATCGCCGTGGCCTCCGGCGCAGGTGGTCATGCTGGCACGTTATCGCCACTGGCACTGGTGCAGGAAATTCGTGAGTGGTTCGACGGTCCCTTGTTGCTGTCCGGTTCTATTGCCACCGGCGATTCCATCCTCGCCGCCCAGGCCATGGGCGCGGATCTGGGCTACATCGGCTCCGCCTTTATCGCCACCGATGAAGCCAATGCCGACGAGCGCTACAAGCAATCCATCGTAGACAGCAGCGCCAACGACATTATTTATTCCAACCTGTTCACCGGGGTGCACGGTAACTACCTGCGCAGCTCCATCGAAGCCGCCGGGCTGGACCCGGAAGACTTGCCTGAAAGCGACCCGTCCAAAATGGATTTCGGCGATGGCAGCTCCAAAGCCTGGAAAGACATCTGGGGCAGCGGCCAGGGTATTGGTGCGGTGAAGAAAGTCGGCCCGGCAGCCGATCTGATCGCGCGCCTGAAGAAAGAATACTCAGCCGCACGCCAGCGCATGGACGCGCTGCCCTGGAAGTGAGTTAAAAGTTGAAAAGCGCGGGCAGCGCCGGGTGACTAACCGTCTCTGGCTCTGCCCGCGCAAGTAGACTGATGAATAAAAAAGGCCGCACCCTCTACTGGATGCGGCCTTTTTTTGTGGCGGGCGCGAGGCACCACCCGGACCGGGCAGTACTCACTTAATCGCGTTATTCCCTTTCAACTTTCAACTCAGGCATCAGGCTCCCAGCAGAGACGCCACCAACCCTTTCTTCTTGCCTTGCTGGTAGTTATCGAACTCCAGAATGCCGTCATCGATCGCGCCGTAGCGCAGCTTGGGCATATCCACAATGTAGTTCTGCACGACCATCCAAGGCTGTTTGGACCCCTGGCGAGGCAAACGATCATTCGCGCGCTGAATGTACCCGGACTGCAAGCCAAGGAAGTTTTCGTCGGTGATACAGTTATCCTTGTCGCGGGGAATCACCGTCTGAGCGCCGGTCTTTTCCATATGGTTTAGCAAACGGCACACATATTCACATACCAGGTCCGCTTTCAGGGTCCAGGATGAATTGGTATAACCAAACACCAGCGCCATGTTGGGTACATCGCGCAACATCATACCTTTATAGACCAACGACTCACGTGGCTCCACCGGCTTGCCATCAATGGTTCCTTCCACGCCACCCAGCATCTGAACATTCAGCCCCGTGGCGGTGATAATGATGTCCGCCTCCAGCTCCTTGCCCGACTTGAGCAGAATGCCGGTGTCGGTGAAACGCTCGATATGATCAGTGACAATATCGGCTTCACCGCGACGCAAGGTCTTGAACAAATCACCGTTAGGCACCGCGCACAGGCGCTCGTCCCAGGGGTTATAACTGGGGCGGAAATGGGTCATGTCCACATCATCACCCAGCTGGCGCTTGGCCGCTGCCAACAAAGCGCGACGCACTAGCTTGGGCCGTTGTTTTGACAGCTTGTATACCAGCCGCTGGAGGCCGATATTGCGCGCACGGGCCAACCGATAAACCATCATTTCCGGCATGAAACGGCGCATACCGACAGAAATCGGATCCACTTCCGGCACGGTGGCAATATAGGTCGGTGAACGCTGCAGCATAGTGACTTGGGCGCCCTCTTTGGCCATGGCCGGCACCAGCGTTACGGCGGTGGCGCCGGAGCCGATCACCACCACTTTCTTGCCTTTGTAGTCCAGGTTTTCCGGCCAATGTTGCGGATGGATCACCTGGCCCTTGAAGTCCTTCTCACCGGGGAAGTCCGGCTTATAGCCTTCGTCATAGTTGTAGTAGCCGCTGCAGGAGAACAGGAAGTTGGCGGTAAAGGTTTCCTGTTCGCCGGTTTTCTCATTGGTAGTTTCCACCGCCCAATGATTGTCAGCACTGGACCAGTTCGCCTTAATCACCTTACGGCCAAAACGGATATGTTTTTTGACGCCGTATTCTTCCGCAGTGTCTTCCACGTACTGACGAATCGAGTTGCCGTCCGCCAGCACCTTGGGCTCGGTCCAGGGACGGAAGCTGTATCCCAGGGTAAACATGTCGGAGTCAGAACGAATGCCAGGATACTTGAACAGATCCCAGGTCCCGCCAATACGCTCACGGCGCTCGAGAATCGCGTAGGTGCGATTCGGCGCCTTGCGGGTTAAATGACAAGCGGCACCAATACCGGAAAGGCCGGCACCAATAATCAGTACATCAACGTGTTTATTGGACATATTCATTACCTCCAGCCTCTCAGGCTGCCTGATCCTCGCAGTGCCAACTTTGACATTACTCAATGGCACGATTCAATGGATGACAGAATAGCCGTACTGCAGGGTATGAGAAAAGGCCAAAATGGGCCGTTAATTGGCTGTGGAGCCCGGAAAAAGTGCCGCTACAGACGCAGAAAGGGCGCAACCTGCAGAAACATTGACGTCGATCGCAGACCGGGGGCAGGCAATGCAGGCCGTCAGTAACGCCCGGCGTTCTGTTCCAGACAATCCTGCTTGAAAGCCTGAATCATGTAACTCTGGGTCCGACGCTGAGTGGCATACTCCGGGTAGGCCCACAGCCGCCGGTCATTCTCTACCCGGCGCGGCTGGTAACTGATGCCTTTACTGCGCAATAACTTGTCGGTGAGCGCATCACGTTGATCACTGCCCAGATTCGAGGCCAGCTGACGCACACAGGACTCGTAACCGGCGATCAAGGCGAACTGCTCGGCAGAATAGTTGAAATCATCGGCGCGCACCGTTGCCACCAGGCTCAGCAGCAACACTCCCCCCAACCAACAGGTCACGCCGTTACGACCTTGTTGCCTCACTATGCTCTCCGGTTCATTTATATGCATATCGCCGTTACTCATTGATTTTCATAGAAATCTGGCACGTCAGAACCAATGTCAAAGTGCCATTATTTTTTTGTGACCTTTAACACACTGGTTACATAAGCGGATGTGCATACTGCCAGCCTGGCCTCGGGGGAGGCCTCGCGAGCGCCGGTGAATCGGCACCCACCAATGACAATAACGAAACGGGTACTGGCATGCTGAATCTTGAAAACCTGTGGCTCACCGCCACCGAGCATCCTTGGCTATGGATACCCCTCTCTTGTGCAGCATTGATCAGCCTGGTGCTGTGGAGCGGCCGTATCCGGCAGCCCAGCGCCATTAACCTGCTGGCCATTGGCCTGGTGCTGCCCGCCATCAACGTGAGCCTGGTCGCCACCAGCGCCCTGATGGTCTCCAATCAACTGTCTCTGGATGTGGTGACCCTCCTGCCGTTTTGAGTGCAAGGTGAAAGGAAAGCACGGGCAAGGCATACATCCTATGGCACACCGCCAACCCTGTGCGCTATCACTTTCAGCGTGTAGCGTTCAGCTCAGCCCCAGCAAAAACGCCAACTGATCCGCCACACTGACTTTCAGTGCCTCACCTTGATACACATCGAAATGTCCCACCGGGTAACGCTTTACCGTCGGCTGAGACATAGCCGCAGCGGCCTTTTCCGCCGCCTGGGCGGGAGCCACGGTATCGGTTTCACAAATCAGGATCAGCGCCGGGCAGGTCACCTTACTGGCCTGAGCCACGGGGCGAAACAACGGCAACACCAGAGCGATTCGCCCGGCCACTTCATTGGGCACATGATCGGGCATTAGCGCGGTATAACCGTCATAGGCATCATCACTGGACATGGCCGCCAGCTCACCGGGACGCCCTGCCGAGGGCAACATTTTCGGGCCCAACCCCAGCGCACTGCTGCCCACATCCCACAGACCCACGCCGGTCATTTTCAGGGCCTGACCGATGCCAGCATAACGAATCACTTCCAGCACCGACGCCATGCCGTCCATCATCGGGCACTGGGCAATAATCCCGGCAACCGATTCACGGGCAGCCACCGCCGTGACCAGGCCACCGCCAAAGGAGGTGCCCCACAGCACGATGCGCTGGTTATCCACTTCTTCGAGCTTGCGCACACAGGCCAAAGCCGCCTGCCAGTCGGCCACTTCCCGGTTGGGTAACAGTACCTGCCGGGGCATACCTTCACTTTCACCGAAGTGCCGGTAGTCGAACAGGAACACCGCATAACCGGCTTTCAAAAAGGCATCACGAAACGGCGCCAACCCGCATTCCTTGGTGAGCCCAAAACCATGGCCCATGACCACCGTCAGGAAAGGACCATCGCCCTCCGGCAGATAAAAGTCCCCCCGGCAGGACTGGCCTTCGCTGACAAATCGTAGTTCACGCATTGCGCTCATGAAAACTCCTTGTTGGTATCGACGCCTGACGCTCACCAGTGTAAAGACGTCTTTTTCACGGCAAGCGTTTTCGGTTTTTCCTTGTCTTGCTTCAAGCGTCTAGCATCTGGCGTTTATGCAATCGCCGGCGCAATAAAGCGCCACTCTTCAATGCTCTGCCCCAGCACCAGGAAGAACGGGTTAAGAATGTCTTCCTTATTGTACTGTAACGGTTCGAACGCCGTGTTCACCACCACCCCGCCGGCGGCAGTGACCACCGCATGAGCCGCGGCGGTATCCCATTCGCTGGTGGGCGCCAGGCGCGGATAAATATCGGCACTGCCTTCGGCCACCAGGCACAGTTTCAGCGATGAGCCCATGGAGGCGCGCTCCACCTCACCCACCTCTTCACGAATAAAGGCTTCCAGCTTTTCCACTGCCTCGCCGCCATGACTACGGCTGGCGACCATCACCACCGGAGTAGTGCGGGCGCGACACTGGATTGGTTTGCGCTCACCGCCTTCTTCTTTATAGGCACCCACACCACGGCCACCCAGGTAGGTCACCGCCGTTACCGGCACATGCACCACACCGAGCACCGGGGTATCACCTTCCACCAGAGCGATATTGACGGTGAACTCACCATTGCGCTTGATGAACTCCTTGGTGCCGTCCAACGGGTCCACCAGCCAAAAACGGGGCCAGTCCTTGCGGTCCACATAGGCGATGCCGCCGGACTCTTCGGAAAAGACAGGAATCTCCGGCGTCAACGCCTGCAAGCGCGCTTCAATAATTTTGTGCGCCGCCAGGTCAGCCTCCGTAATGGGTGATTTGTCGTCCTTGGTTTCCACGCCCAAGTCATCACGCTCATAGACAGCCAGGATGGCGTCCCCCGCGTCACGGGCAATCTCAGCGAGCGGGTCCAGCAGGGCATTAAAGTCGGTCATTTCATTTTCCTGTGATTCACATTTTGTGCACCTGTAGGAGCGGCGTTTGAGCCGCGATCCTCGCCTCAGGCGAGGAAATCTATCGCGCATGGATGAGATTTTCCGGACTTCGCAGCCCTGTTCGCGGCTCAAGCGCCGCTCCTACAGCTCAATTATCAACGTTGTTCCAGCAACCGCTTTGTCATCAACAGCGCCGCGATCACCCGGGCTTCGGTCACATCATCGCGCTCGATAAGGCGATCGAGATCAGATAGCTTCCAAGTCACCACTTCCAGCTCCTCCGGCTCATCCCCGGGCAGGGATTCTTCATAAAGGCCTTCGGCAAGCACCACCTTGATGCGGTGCCCCATGTAACCGGGTGACAAGGTCATTTCTTTCAACAAGGTCAACCGCCGCGCACCATAACCGGCTTCTTCCTTTAACTCCCGGTTGGCAGAATCGCGCCAATCTTCACCGTGTTCGCAGGCCCCCTTGGGCAAAGTCAGCTCGTAGCTTTCGGTGCCGGCGCCGTATTCACGAATCATCACCACAGTGTCGTCGTCCAGCAGCGGCACCATCATCACCGCCGCAATCGGCGGCGTGCGCAGGCGCTCATAAGTGCGCTCCACACCATTGGTAAAGCGCAGGTGAAGCTCTTCAATCCCGAACAACCGGCTCTTTGCGATCAGCCGGGTGTCGAGAATCTCCGGTTTCTCATCCATAATTACCTCTGAGCCCGCTATTGCAGGCAAGACTAACCCGAACACGCAGGAAATTCATGATTGACTGGCATTCCGTCGACACCGTGCTGCTGGATATGGACGGCACGCTGCTAGACCTGCAATTCGACAACTGGTTCTGGCAACAGCATGTGCCCGAGTGCTACGCCCGGCAGCTGGGCTTGGAGCAGGCCGAGGCCAACCGCATTATCCACGACTGGATCACCAGCCATCAGGGCACCCTGAACTGGTACTGCCTGGATTTCTGGACCGCCGAACTGGGCCTGGAAATCGCCGGCTTGAAAAGAGCCGCCGGCGACCGCATCTCCGTGCGACCCGGGGCCGAGGCTTTCTTGCAGCAACTGAAAGCGTCGGACAAGCAGGTCATCATGGTAACCAATGCCCACCGCGATGCCCTGCACTTAAAGATAGAACGCACCGGCATCGACCAGTATTTCGACGAACTGGTGTCCAGCCACGATTACGGCCATCCCAAGGAGGCCCAGGCGTTCTGGCAGCACCTGCAACGGCACCTGCCGTTTGATCGGGCTCGCGCTCTGCTGGTGGACGACTCCCTGCCGGTATTGCATAGCGCCCGGCAGTACGGCATTGGCCAGCCGGTGAGTATTCTGCACCCGGATTCCAGCCTGCCAAAACGATCGGATACGGCCCCGTTCCCGGCCATTGATGACTTCTTGGCCGTACTGCCCTGACGGCAAGCCCTGGAGAAGGCGATGGAAAGCGTACGCATAGATTCCTGGCTGTGGGCCGCACGGTTCTTCAAGACCCGGACCTTGGCCAAAACCGCCATCGAAGGCGGCAAAGTGCACGTGGATGGCAGCAAGGCCAAACCCAGCCGAACCATTCAGCCGGGCCAAACGATAACCATCACTAAGGGCACCGAGCACTTTGAAGTGGAAGTGCTCGGCCTGAGCAACAAGCGCGGGCCGGCGCCGGCGGCCCAGGCCCTGTACGAAGAAACCGCCGCCAGCGTGGCCAAGCGGGAGCAGACCAGCGAGCAACGCAAACTGGCCCGGGCCGCCACCGCCGCACCGGACCACAAGCCCAGCAAGAAGGAGCGCCGGGACATCCAGCGCTTCAAAAGAGACAACGACATATAACCCCGGCGCTTCACCCCAAACTGACACCCTCAGCCCACCGGCCGAGCCCCGACCTTCAGGATCATCACCATGCACGATCACAAACAACGCTTTCTGTTCCCCGATTCCGATATCCGCGGTGAACTGGTGCAACTGGAAAGCAGCGTTGCCCGTATTACGGAAGGGCACAGCTACCCGCTGCCGGTCCAAGGCCTGATTGGCGAGGCTGTCGCGGCCGTGGCGTTGATGGCCAGCACCCTGAAGTTCAAAGGCCGGCTGGCGCTGCAAGCCCAAGGCAAAGGCCCGGTATCGCTGCTGCTGGCCGAGTGTACCCATGATGGCAACCTGCGCGCCCTGGCCCGACACAGCGACGGGCAGGACTGGAGCCAAGGCGATATCCAGACCCTGATCGGCGAAGGGACCATGGTGATTACCATCACTCCGGAACAAGGTCGCCAGTACCAGGGCATCGTGCCGCTTAGCGGTGATACTCTGGCCGAATGCCTGCAGGGCTATTTCCAGCAATCGGAACAGCTGCCCACCCGCCTGTGGCTGGCCAGTGGCAACAACCGCGCCGCCGGCCTGCTACTGCAACGTCTCCCCAATCAACTGGCCACCACCGACGGCAACAACCAGATGTGGGAACATCTGGACGCACTGGCCAGCACCCTGCAAATGGAAGAACTGCTGAACCTGGACGACCAAACCATCCTGCACCGGCTGTTCCACGACACCCCGCCTCAGCTCCCCGAGGCCCAGCCCTTGCAGTTTGGCTGCACTTGCTCCCGAGACCGTAACCGCAATGCACTGGTGTCACTGGGCAATCAGGAACTGCAGCAATTGCTGGACGAAGACGGCGAAGTGACCCTGACCTGCGACTTCTGCCGCAACCAGGAACGTTTTGATGCCGTGGATCTGGCGGAGATGATTAGGGCCAATAATTGATCGATGAATAGTGAACCGCGCTGAGGAATGGGGATTGCGCGACACATGAGGCCGCACTCAGAATTTGGGCGCGGCCTCTTTCCTTCCCGGCGCCAAGAGCCTTCATCACCCTCAATCATGGACTATTCGCTACCAGGACTGCCCCTAGCGCCGTGACCATCCGGTCCAATGGGGAATCGCCACTGATTCTCTTTTCTGGCATAATCGCGCGCCTGTGCTGATCAGTGGCGCCACTACTGGTCCCTTATTGGTCTTGTCCGGTCTCTGTCCGGGCACGAGACCGGCACTGTGTATCCGCAATGCGAACTTGAAGGTTGCACGGCCATACCCGCTGTAACCGCACGGCCACAAGCCCAGGAATAACCATGACCGATCCGATTGTTTATAACGACCTCAGCCCGGCCCAGCTAGTAGAGCTGGCTGTTCAGCGTAACGAAGGCCGCCTGGCCGATAACGGCGCCCTGGTAGTGGAAACCGGTCATCGCACCGGCCGCTCACCGATGGACCGTTACATCGTTGACGAGCCGAGCACCAGCGAGCACATCCACTGGGGCGCCATTAACCGTCCCATCGACAGTGATAAATTCGACGCCCTGTGGGACCGCGTAACCGCGGCCGTTGCTGAAAGCGACGCCTTTATTTCCCACCTGCACGTCGGTGCCGACGCTGACCATTACCTGGCCGTTAAAGTGACCGCGCAAACCGCGTGGCACAACCTGTTCGCCAACACCATGTTCATCCGCCCGGAAAAATACAATTCGCGCAACAAGGAAGAGTGGCAGATCCTGCATGCCCCTCACTTCCAGTGCGACCCGGAGCGCGACGGCACCAATTCCGACGGCTGCGTGATCCTCAATTTTGCCCAGCGCAAAATTCTTATCGCCGGCATGCGTTACGCCGGTGAAATGAAGAAAGCCATGTTCTCCGTGCAGAATTTCCTGCTGCCGGAAAAAGACGTGCTGCCCATGCACTGCTCCGCCAACGTAGGCGAAGACGGCGATGTGGCCCTGTTCTTCGGCCTGTCCGGCACCGGCAAAACCACCCTGTCCGCCGACCCGCACCGCTACCTGATCGGTGACGACGAGCACGGCTGGGGCAAAGACGTAGTCTTCAACATCGAAGGCGGCTGTTACGCCAAGTGCATCGACCTGAGCAAAAAGAACGAACCGGTAATCTGGGACGCCATCAAGTTCGGCGCGGTACTGGAAAACGTCATCATCAATGACGAAACCCGCACCGCCGACTACGCCGATGTGTCTCTCACCCAGAACACCCGTGCCGCCTACCCGCTGGAAAACATCGACAAGAAAGTCGACGAAAACCGTGCCGGTGAGCCTAAGCACATCATCTTCCTGACCTGCGACCTGACCGGGGTCCTGCCGCCCGTGTCCAAGCTGTCCAATGAAGCTGCGGCCTACCACTTCCTGAGTGGTTACACCGCACTGGTGGGCTCCACCGAAATGGGCTCCGGTGGCGGCATCAAGAGCACCTTCTCCACCTGCTTCGGCGCGCCTTTCTTCCCCCGTCGTGCCGGCGAATACGCCGAGTTGCTGATCAAGCGGATGAAAGAGTTCGGCTCCCAGGTGTACCTGGTGAACACCGGCTGGACCGGTGGCCCCTTCGGTGAAGGCGAGCGTTTCAGCATCCCCACTACCCGTGGCGTGGTCAACGCGATCCTGTCCGGCGAACTGGACAACGCGGAAACCGAGCACCTGGACATCATCAACCTGGACGTGCCCAAAGCCGTTACCGGTGTCGACAGCGACCTGCTGCAGCCCAAGAAAACCTGGGCCAACCCGGAGAACTACGAAGCACGCGCCCGCGACTTGGCAGAGCAGTTCCAGAAGAACTTCGCTGACAAGTACGCGGATGTGTCCGACGACATTCGCGCAGCTGGCCCCAAGGCATAACCAACGCAGCACGCTTCACGCTGCAGGCAACACGCAGAAGGCGCCTTATGGGCGCCTTCGCTGTTTATAGACGCGATAGCAACGCCCGCGCTCTTACACATTCGCCGAAAAAGCAGACAGAAGTACCGCTCTGCCCCCGACAAGTCGTAATACCATGCGACAATTGGACATGACATGTCCAAAGGCTAGACTTGCCGTCTTAGATAAAGGACTTCCCATGAGCAAACCCAGAATTGTTGTTGTCGGCGGTGGGGCCGGTGGTCTTCCACTGGTGACCAAACTCGGCGCCAAGCTAGGCAAGTACGGCAATGCCGATATCACCCTGGTGGACTCGTCCAGCATCCACGTCTGGAAACCGCGCTTTCACGAAGTGGCCACCGGCGCCATTGATGCTGACCTGGATGCGGTGGATTACCGCGCCCACGCCCAACTCAACCATTACCGGTTTGAACCGGGCACCATGACCCAGGTAGACACCACCGCAAAGACCCTGACGCTGGCGCCCCTGCACGATGCCCACGGCAGTGAAGTGCTCCCGGAACGCCAGCTGAGCTACGACTACCTGGTACTGGCCACCGGCAGCCAGAGCAACGACTTCGGCACCCCCGGCGTGCGCGACAACTGCCTATTCATGGACAGCCGCGCCCAGGCGGAACGTTTTCGCGAACGCTTCCTTAACGCTTGCCTGCACGCCAACTACGAAAACAAACCGGTCTCCGTGGCCATCGTCGGCGGCGGCGCCACCGGGGTTGAGCTAGCGGCGGAATTGCACCATGCCGTGAGCATGCTCAATTTCTATGGCCATGAGCATCTGGATCGCAAACACTTGCAGGTGGATATCATTGAAGCCGCACCGCGCATCCTGCCGGTACTCAGTGAGCGGGTCTCCGCCACCGCCACCAAGCGCCTGGAGGGCCTGGGCGTGAAAGTGCGCACCGGCGTTATGGTGGCCGAAGCCACGCCCGACGCGTTGGTACCCAAGGACGGTGATCCGATCAAGGCGGATCTGCTGGTGTGGGCCGCCGGGGTGAAATGCCCGGAGTGGCTGAGTCAGATCGACGGACTGACCACCAACCGTATCAACCAGGTAGAAGTGGAGCCGACCCTGCAGGCCAAGGGCCAAAAGAATGTCTTCATCATCGGTGATGCGGCCTTCCTGATCCCGGAAGGCGCGGAACGTCCGATCCCGCCGCGGGCCCAGTCCGCCCAGCAAATGGCGCAGCACACTGCCCGCAGCCTGCAACGGCTGCTGATGAATCGCGAGCCGAAACCCTTCGAATACAAGGAGCACGGCTCACTGGTATCACTATCCAACTACAGCTCGGTGGGCATGCTGATGGGCAACTTGAAAGGCGGCAACTTCTTTGTCGAAGGCTGGCTAGCCCGGATGATGTACATCAGCCTGTATCGCATGCACCAGGCCGCGCTCTACGGCTGGCCACGCACCATCATGCTGCTCATCGCCGGTCGTTTTAACAAGCTGGTACGCCCGCGACTCAAGTTGCACTAACACGAGCGCCTCAACCCCTCTTCAGGGCGCCCGCCGCCGGCGCCCTGTCCACTCCCTTCAAGCCGCTACGCAGATGGGAGAATGCGTGACGAGAAGGCCCTTCTAGCCTCAATTCACCATCCCCCCCCTTTGATGACATTTTCACACGCGCCCTGCGAAGGTGTTTGAGACGACACTGAAATGGGGAAAGCATGCACCAAACACTCTCTTCCATCACACTGCTAGGCAGCCTGTCACTGATGTTAATCGGTTGCGATAACACCACCGAAGTCACCCGTGAAGTCAGCGCCTCTGCGTACACCATTGCCGAATCCGAAACAAAAAAAGGGAACGTAGGACTCGCCGCCTGGGGCGATCAACTCGAACCCGACATGAAAGCCATTGCCGTCTCCCGGGACCTGATCAAAGCAGGCCTCACCCACGAAACGGAAGTTCGCATTGAAGGCCTGCCCGGCACTTATCTCGTACTCGATAAAATGAATAAACGCTGGACCGATCATATCGATATTCTGATGGAAGACCCGCAGGCAGCTCGAAGCTGGGGCAGGCAAGGGGTCACTATTTCCTGGGAGGTTCCCGCTGAATAAACCCTCAACATTCGCCAGCCACGACACCAGCCGTTACACTGCCGAAAGGACACTGACGCCGGGATGACAATGAAAGCGACCGCACTCTACTGGTTTGGCATTCTAAAAAACACGGTGCGGCTATGGCTGGACGGCAACGCTGCAAGCTACGCCGGCTCTCTCGCTTTTTTCACCTTGTTCTCTCTAGCCCCCGTCATCATTCTGGCCGTAAAAGTGATATCCCTGGTGATGACCAGCGAGGCGGCCATGGCAGAAATATTAGGCCAACTGGAGTCCACCGTGGGGCCTGAGGCCGTCAACGAAATCCGCAATGCCATCGCCAACACTCAAGCACCCAGCAAGGGCCTCCTTGCCGGGATGCTTAGCTTGCTAGTGATGATCATTGGCGCGACCACTGTCTTTGCCCAGATGCAACGCTCCATGAATGCCATCTGGGAAGTAATGCCCCGACCCTCTCGCAACACCATCGCCGCACTAATAAAGAGCCGTCTGCTTTCACTGACAGTGGTGCTTGCTCTGGGCTTCGTACTACTGGTATCGCTGCTTTTGAACGTGGTAGTACAGGCGATTATTGTTTATGCGGAAAGCTGGCTGCCGATTAACGGCGCCGTGGTGGTGGTGATTGAAATGGGAGTCTCGCTGGTGGTAATCGGACTGCTGTTCGGCACCATGTTCCGGGTGCTCCCCGATGTGGTACTCAATTGGAAAGCGGTAATGCCCGCCGCACTGGTCACCGCTATTCTGTTCTCCGTGGGCCGCGCCCTGATCGGTTTGTACCTTGCCCACACGGCCACCGCCTCCACTTATGGTGCGGCCGGCTCTTTGGTAGTGCTGCTGATGTGGGTGTACTACTCTTCCATGATTCTGCTGTTCGGCGCAGCTTTCACCCGCGCCCATTGCGAAGCTCGAGGCATGATAATCGTCGCGCGTAGCAGCGCCATTCGGGTAAAGCGCCAGCAGATCGATCTGCCCGCCCAATAACCCACTACGGATAACCCTGATAATAAAAGCGGCGTTTTGCTCTTTTTTGCGATTTTTTTGCGACACGTCTGCAACAACAACGTTATGCTTTATGACGCATTATCCTGACTGATTCCCTATGACGGTGGAGACCTCATGCCCTCGATTCGCGCCACCCTGTTTGCCAGTGTCATTCTGCTTGCCAGCCACACCAGTTATGCTCTGGATAATGCCGAGTTCGAACAGTGCATGGCGCAATTACGTGCGCAGGCCGCTGAGGCCGACATCCCGGCCCAGGTAATCAGCCGCAGCCTGAATACCGTTAAACTGAACGAGCGAGTGATCGAACTGGACCGCAGCCAGCCAGAATTCACCAGCAGCTTTTCTGATTACTACACCCGCCGGGTCAGCGAAACGCGTATCGAAACCGGCCGTAAAAAGTACCGCGAACAGCAACCTCTGCTGCAGGCACTCACCCGCGAGTACGGCATCCCTGGTCATTACCTGGTCGCCTTCTGGGGACTGGAAACCAACTACGGCGGCTTCCTGGGCAGCATCCCGGTGCTGGATGCACTCAGCACCCTGGCCTGCGAAGGACGTCGTGGAGAATATTTTTCCGGCGAGCTGATGAACGCCCTGCGCATCATTCAGTCCGGCGATGTGGAGGCCAGCCAGATGGAAGGCTCCTGGGCCGGCGCCATGGGCCAGACCCAGTTCATGCCCGCCATCTTTCTCAAGTACGCGATCGATCACGATGGTGACGGCCGCCGCAATCTGTGGAAAAGCGAGGACGACGCTCTCGCCTCCGCAGCCAATTTCCTGCAAGGGCTGGGCTGGCAACGGGAACAGCGCTGGGGAAGGGAAGTCACGCTGCCTGACAATTTCGATTTCCAGCTAACCGGTTTCACCCATCAGCGCAGCCTCAGCGACTGGGCCAAGCTGGGTGTGCGCATGCCCAATGGTCAGCCCCTGCCCCAAGCAGACATGGAAGCGGCACTGGTGGTCCCGTCCGGCCATAACGGCCCGGCCTTTCTCGCCTACCAGAATTTCCGCGTGATCATGGGCTGGAACCGGTCAGAATCCTACGCCATTGCGGTGGGTCGGCTGGCGGACCGCATTGCCGGCGGCGGAGCGCTTCACCAGGCGCCCGTTCCTGCCCCCAAACTGAATCGCGAGCAGGTCACCCGGCTTCAGCAGACACTGAATGAACAGGGCCATGATGCGGGCGCGGAAGACGGCCTGCTCGGCCCCGGCACCCGCCAGGCCCTGGCCCGTTACCAGCAGGCCAACGGCATGGTGGCGGACGGTTTCCCGGATCAGGAAGTGCTCACCCACATCGGCGTTCTACCTTAACCGGTCAGCTCTGCCACAGAAGCGGCACAGCGAAGACGTCGCCGGCGGCGAAACAACCGCAGCCGCGAGAAGCGAGTTTCGAAAGGCAAAACCTGAAAGAGCGAAAATGTCAGGTTTTCATAACGCGAAACTCGGACCTCGAAACAATTTTATCGGGCCAGTGCCCGGGCCAGGGCACTGACCCCATCCTCGATGGTGTCGTCCGGCAAGGCACCGAACCCCAGCAGCACGCCCGGCATCGCCGGTTCTGCCATATATAAACTCTCCAGCGACATGGCGGTAACGCCCTCTCTGATCAAGGCGTCAGCCAAGCCCCTCACCGGCGGCGTGCGCACTGCAATATGCAACCCGGCCATCTGTGGCAGAACCGTCAGCGCCGATTGCCCCCGCAATGCAGCAAGCAGTTTTTCACGGCGTGATGCGTAGCGGCGCTGCATCCGCTTCAAGTGACGGGCAAAGTCACCCTGCTCAATCAGATAGCCCAACGCACGCTGGGTCAGGTCGTTACTGCTCGAGTCGGTCAGCGACTTGGCCTGCAACAACGCAGCCTGCAAACCGCCCGGCATCACTATGTACCCCATACGAAAACTGGCATGGAGCACTTTTGAAAAGCTGCCCAGATACGCCACCTGCTGATGATGATCCAACCGCTTGAGCGCCTCCAGTGGTCGCCCTTCAAAACGAAACTCGCCGTCGTAGTCATCTTCCACTATCAACATCTCGGTAGCACGGGCCCGCTCCAGTAATGCCAAACGCCGGGAAAGGCTCATCGGCATGCCCAACGGAAACTGATGGGATGGGGTCAAATAGACCAGGCGTGCCTGATCTGGAATGCGATCAACACACAGCCCCTCCTCATCCACCGGCACAGGTATCACTTTTGCCCCAACGGCCTCGAACACTGCCCTGGCAGGAGGATAGCCCGGCTCTTCCATCGCCACGCAATCCCCCGGGGCCAGGCGCACCCGCGCCAACAGATCCAGTCCCTGCTGCGCGCCTTGCGTAATCAGCAATTGATCCACGCTGCATGGCAGCCCACGGCTGTAGCGCAGATAATCGACCAGCCCCAGGCGCAGACGCAGATCCCCCTGCACCTCGCCATAAAGCAAAGTCTCCGCCTGCTGATCCCGTACCGCCCGGTTCAGACAGCGCCGCCACGCCTGCCACGGAAGCTGTTCCCGCTCGGTCACCCCACCCGCAAAATTGAAACGCCGAGGGCGCGCGTTCCCCCACACCGGATGCATCACCCAGTGGGGTCCAGGGCTCACGCCTGCCGGCAATCTCGCCACCGCTTCACTGGCAGGCAAACGGGCAACAAAGGTACCGCTACCCGGCCGCGCGCAAAGAAAGCCTTCTGCGATCAGCCGTTCATACGCCACCACCACCAGTTGCCGCGACAACGCCAGTTCACGGGACAACACCCGGCTTGGCGGCATCCGCTCCCCCACCTGCAAGCGGCCATCCTGCATAGCCTGGCGCAGCTCACGGTAAAGCTGAGTCTGCAACGACCCTTCGCCATTCAGCACCAGATGCAGCTGCAAATTGGTCTCCTTAATAATAGAAAACTGGTCCTTTTTACCAAACCATATGGCGGTAGATTAGCATCAGGATGAACACGACTCATCGACTTTGCGCTACGGCCTCGCCCGTTTAGCCATCGTGCCATCATCAATATTGACGAATACGAATGAGCTGTTTCCATCAAAAGGCAAACCCAATGAATAGCAAAAAGCGAATAGTGAGAATCACGATACTGATTGTCGTGGCGCTGTATTCATTACCCTCCATTGCCGCAGACCAGCGAATTGGGATTCTGGTTTATGACAAGGTGCTAACGAGTGATGTCACGGCACCAGCGGAAGTGTTTGGTGTCGCGACGAGAAAGTCGTGGTTTTCAAACTATGAGGTACTTTTGATTGGCGTAGAGAAAGACGCAACCGTTGTCACTACCGAGGAAGGGATACGCTTGACGGTCGACAACACCATTTACGACAGCCCCAAACTGGATGCACTAATCGTAACCAGCTCCTATGTCATGGATTCGCTGTTTAAAAACGCTGATCTAACAACATTTCTTACGGAACAGGCAAAAACCGCGTCATGGCTGGCCAGCAATTGCTCCGGGGCTTTTTTGTACGCCCACGCAGGCTTGCTTGATGGCTACACCGCTACCACTTGGGCAGGTGGCGAGCCCCAGTTACAGCGAGAGTTCCCCAGGATCAATGTGATCGAAGATCGCAATGTTGTCGTTGACCGCAACAGGGTATCCAGCAATGGAGGCGTCCCATCCTACCAGGGCGCGCTAGTCTTGCTGGCTCAAATGAGCAGCAAGAGAAAGGCCAGGGAAGTCTTTGAAACCATCCAGTTGAACCGCCTGATTCCGTGGACCGACATAACCCAATATTTACCTGAAGAGTAAGCCTGTCTTGTGGCGGGCCCCGGTCACCGAATTGCAGCGTGTTTGCCTCCCAGCACATCGCTGCCCGAAACACGTCTCCCGCCGCCACGCCTTTACGACGGCACAGAGCACATGACGCCGACCGTTCCCGAGTCGGAACATTGACAAAAGGACTGCATCATCATGAAAGCCCGATTCAATTACTACACCGCCTCACCGGACACCATGAAAGCCATGTTCAACACCCAGGCGGTCATCGACGCCACCGGGCTGGACAAGCGACTGATTGCCCTGGTGGAACTGCGGGCTTCGCAGATCAACGGCTGTGCCTTTTGCATGCACATGCACGCCGCCCAGGCACGCAAACTGGGGGAGGACAACGCACGCATTGATACTGTCGCTGGCTGGCGGGATACCGACTGGTTCAGTGAGCGGGAGCAGGCTGCGCTGGGCTGGACAGAATACCTGACCCGCCTCAGCCAGGGCGGCGATGGCGACGCCGCCTATGAAGCTCTGGCGGAACACTTCAGCGAGAAAGAACGCAGTGACCTGAGCTACGTCATCGGCGTGATCAATATGTGGAACCGTTTCAGCGTCGGCTTCCAGACGCACCCGGAGTAAACGGCAGCACCGGGCTCACTGCGCCATGCCCAGCACCTTGTCTTCCAGCACCGGGATGATCCAGTCGATAAAAACCTCCAGACGCCGGGTCATATGTTCGCGGTGGGGATACAGCAGAGTAATGGGCATAGGTGGCGGCACAGTGTCCGGCAGCACGCTGACCAGGCGGCCTGAATCCAGATGGTGGCGCACATCGTAGTGCGGCACCTGAATCATCCCCAGCCCCGCCAGTGCACAGGCAATCATGCCCTCCGCCGTATTCACCGTGACACGGGCGGGGAGCGCCAAGCTATCCAGCTGCTCTCCCTTGCGGCATTCCCAGCTTTCCACCCTGCCCGTCATGGACGACACAAAAGCCACAATGCGATGGGATGACAGATTCTTTACCGTATCTGGCCATCCATAGCGGGCCAGATAGGCCGGGCTGGCGCAATTGCACAAAGGCAAGCGTCCCAGCGGCCGGGCGATCAGGTTGCTGTCTGCCAGCTCCCCCACCCGAATCACACAATCCACCCCTTCACTCACCAGATCCACAGCCCGGTCGGTAACGCCCATCTGGATGTCGATACCCGGGTAACGATCCAGGAAATCCGGCAAAGCCGGTGCCAGCACACGCCGCCCCAGACGCCCGGGCACATTGATGCGCAGCTTGCCCTGGGGGCGACCGTCGCTGGCCACAAAGGCCCCCGCCAATTGTTCATAACTCTGCAACAGTGACTGACCTTTCCTGTAGAGGAAGCGTCCCTCTTCAGTCACCTGGATGGCCCGGGTGGTGCGATTCAACAAGCGCGCCCCCATCTCAACCTCCAACGCCTTTATTGCCGTGGATACTGTGGAGCGAGGGATCCCCATGTTCTCCGCAGCCCGGGTAAAGCTCATACAGTCCACCACCCGGACGAAGATATTCAGTCTTTCAAGACGGTCCATAGCTTTCCATTGTTCGTTATTTTCGACATATGCTGTCAGATTACACCGGTTTATGCCCCTGCCAAACCTGTCGAGAATGCAAGCTTATCTAATATCCCAGCACACAGGAGACAAGTGTCATGTCAGACCATGCATTCAAGGACAAAGTGGTACTCATCGCTGGCGGAGCCAAAAACCTGGGAGGACTGATTAGCCGGGAAGTCGCAAAGCAAGGAGCCAATGTCGTTGTGCACTACAACAGCGATTCCAGCCGTACCGATGCGGAAGAAACCGTAAGCGCCGTGAAGGAGCTGGGTGGAGAGGCTTATATGACTCAAGGAGATCTGACCCGGCCAGCCAATGTAGAAGCGCTCTTCCTGGAAGCCAAAGACAAATTCGGCGGCATTGATATCGCTATCAACACTGTCGGCAAGGTGTTGCGCAAACCGATCGTGGAAACCAGCGAAGATGAATACGACGCCATGTTCGACATCAACGCCAAATCTGCCTATTTCTTTATCAAAGAAGCCGGCAAGCATTTGAACGACAACGGCAAGATCGTCACCGTTGTCACCGCCTTACTGGCAGCCTTTACCGATGGCTACTCTACCTACGCAGGCGGGAAATCACCGGTGGAGCACTTCACTCGAGCAGCCGCCAAGGAATTCGCCGAGCGCGGCATTTCCGTAACGGCCGTGGGCCCGGGCCCAATGGATACGCCATTCTTTTATGGTCAGGAAACCCCGGAAAGAGTGGCCTTCCACAAATCTCAGGCTATCAACGGGGACCTGACCAAAATAGAGGACATCTCCCCTATCATCCGCTTTCTGGCAACGGATGGCTGGTGGATCACCGGCCAAACAATCTTTGCCAACGGCGGCTACACTACTCGGTAACATCATCCAGTAACCACTCAACAGCAGGCAGCCCACTTTGTCTGCCTGCTTGGAGGGGCGCCCAACATGCATACAATCCTGGTTATTCTTGGCGGCGTAGTTTTGTTCATGGTACTCGCGCTAGTCGCCCGAACCGTCACTTGGCTGCAGCAGCATCTACTCACCACCTTCGCCCTGCTCTGGTTTATCGCCGCTGCCACCAATATGGCCGTAGGCATGGTGCATGCTGGCTATTCCTTCATGGCCGAACTCCCCATTTTCTTTGTGGTGTTTCTCGTTCCTGTTGTTCTGGCCTGGATGACAACCCAAAAGCGCCGGCGCTAATGACGGTGTTCCATCCTTCACGCCTGGCGTGGCATGCTCTAGCTTGTCTGAATAAGGGAGTTCGTCATGCGATCACTGGCCACCATCTCACTCGCCATTTTTAGTCTGTGTGCCTGCGCGGACACCACCGCCACCCTGGAGCCACAAACCAACGACAGCATCACCGCTACCGAGATCACCGGTGGCCTGCATCATCCCTGGTCACTGGCGTTTGTCTCAGACAACGAATGGCTGATTACGGAGCGGCGCGGCACTTTGCGACGGGTTGTGGATGGCGAACTGCAAGACACCAATGTGGATGGCGTACCGGACGTCGTTGCCTCCGGCCAGGGCGGGCTGTTCGATGTGCTTCCCCACCCAAACTTCGCCGAGAACCAGCGCCTGTACCTGAGCTATGCCCAACCCTGCGGCGACGAGGGCGGCACCACCGCAGTGGGCTACGGCACCTATGAAGCCGGCAGCCTGAACGACTTCCAGACGGTGTATGTGGCAGAGAAATCCTGCACCAATACCGCCAAACATTTTGGTGGTCGCATCCTGTTCGATAATGACGGCTACCTGTTTCTAACCATTGGCGACCGCGGGCAACGCGAGCGCGCCCAGAATACCCAGGATCCCGCCGGCAGCGTTCTGCGTCTGCACGACGATGGCCGCATTCCGAAAGACAATCCGCTGGTGGGTCAGGCCGACCAGGCCACCGAGATCTGGAGCTGGGGCCACCGCAATCCCCAGGGCCTGGCCCTGCACCCGCAGACCGGCAAACCCTGGTTGAACGAACACGGCCCTCGCGGGGGCGATGAGATCAATGCGGTAAAACCCGGCGTCAATTATGGCTGGCCGGTGATTACCTATGGACGGGAATATTACGGCCCCAGCATTGGCGACACCGAGAAAAAAGGCTATGCCCAGCCCCTAATGCACTGGACCCCTTCCATCGCGCCCGCCGGCATGGCTTTCATTACCAGCGACCGTTACCCCGACTGGCAAGGCCACACGGCAAACGGTGCACTCAAATTGCAGCATCTAAACATGGTGGCGTTTGACGGGCAGCAGCCAGTCAGCGAAACCCGGCTGCTGAGTGATCGTAAACAGCGCATTCGCGACGTTCGCCAGGGGCCAGACGGTTACCTGTACCTGCTCACCGACAGCAACAATGGTCAGCTGCTGAAACTGAACCCGGCAGAGTAGTAACGAAGCGCTGATTAGCGCGACCGTCTCGCACTGTGCCGAACGCTCACCGCAGGATACCTGACGCTCAAAGCAACACCGCCTGGTGGCCAGGGCCTGTTAACACTACCGAGATGACACCTGTTGAGCCCCAAAAGCCGTCAATCTAGGCATGAGGAGTGATGTTTGGTGGCTCCAAATGAGTGACGAATAACGACGAGTGACGGCTTTTGGGGCTCAACCCGAAGGGCTGGTCCCTTTTTCCGCCCAGCAGCGCCATCCGCTGTTTATGTAGAATGACTACACGGCACACCGACTGACACCACTGGACGAAAAAACGCATCCAGCAGGCGTTATCTCGGTAGTGTTAACAGGCCCTAGTGTGTCTCACGAACCAAGACTTCAGTGACCACAACGCCACCAGCTCTTCAGCGCAGAGCCTCACCCCCGGGGGAACCGGGGGCCGGCTTCCCCCCAACAGCAAACTGGCCAGGCAAAACGCAAATCCCCCCCAAAAAAGCCACTGAGCTACACCGCACCCGGTGACTCCGCCATCAGTCCTGCCACCACAAACGTCTCCGACCAGAGACAGCTTACAGTCCGTCACAGAAGCCCCAGTTTCTTTCACGCTTGGGCACCAAGGTACCCACAGATTTGCACTGCCATCCCGCCTACGCTGATACACCTATAAAAAAATGTCTCGCTTTGTGGCGAGCCACCACCATAACAACACAGGGACCGCACCATGCCCGCTTCATCCTCAGCGCGCCTGAATGGCCGCACTCTGATCGTCATTCTCCTTGGCCTGGTACTGCAACTGACCGCCTGCGGCGGAGGTAGCGGCAGCGCCCCGACCGTTGCCAATGCCCCCAACAGCCCCAACGCCAACACGGGCGGCGACAGCAGTGACGATACCGATAACGATGCTGGCGAGGAGGAAAGCACACCGGTGAATCTGGCCTGGAGCGAGCCCTACCAGCGCGACGAGGAATACCCGAACACGGTCAACCTGCCCCAGCAGCTGATCACCATGCGCGACGGTATTCGCCTGGCCGCCACCGTCACCCTGCCAGCGGACGAAAACGGCAATGCCATCGACGGCCCGTTCCCGGTGATTGCGACCTTTACCGGTTACAACCAGGCGCTCGGCGCCATCGGTGCCGCCGACCCGGCGCTGGTGAAAAGAGGGTACGCCTACATCATTGTGGATCTGCGCGGCACCGGGGCAGCGGAAGGCAGCTGGCAGGCATTCAGCCAGATTGACCAGGACGATATCGGTGAGTTGCTGGAGTACATCAAGGTGCAGCCCTGGAGCAACGGCAGCATCGGCATGAACGGCGCGTCGTACATGGGCATCACCGGCCTGCTGGCCGGTGCCCAGGAAGACCCGGCGGTGAAAGCCATTTTTGCCATCGTGCCCATGGGCGATGCCTACCGGGATATCGTCTTCACTGGCGGACAGATCAACGCAGGCTTTATTCCCCTGTGGGTCACCCTGGTCACCGGGCTGGGCATCATCCCCACCCCCGCCGGGCTGGATAACGGCGAACCGGGCTATTACCTGACCACCCTGTTGCAACATTTGCAGGGCGCCCTCACCGAGTTTCAGGTACCGGTGGTGGCCGGTGCGTTGATTGGCGATGAAAACAAATACGACACCGAATTCTGGCGCATCCGCTCACCGCTGGAACAGATCGACAAGATCACCGCGCCGACCTTTGTGGTGGGCGGGTTGAATGATATTTTCCAGCGCGGCGAGCCACTGATTTATGAAGGCCTGAAAGACCACACCACCGCCAAGCTGCTGATCGGCCCCTGGGAACATCTGGACGGCTCCTCCGGGGCCGGCCTGCCCGCCGATGGCGTGCCGGCACTGGGCCCCATCCGCCTGGCCTGGTTCGACCAGTACCTGAAAGGCATGGACACCGGTGCCGGGGATTACCCGCCGGTGACGCAGTACTACACCGGCGAAGAACGTTTCGTCACCGCCGCCGATTGGCCACACCCGGACGCGCAAGCGGAAACCTTTTACCTCCATGGCCAGCCCGGCGCCCCCTTGTTCGGCAGTATTTCCCACAGCGCTCCAACCACCAGCAAACAGACCAGCCTGCTGCAGACGCCGGTCAATGGCCTGTGTTCCGCCAGCGCCAGCCAGTGGACTGCCGGTGTGCTCGGCCTGATCCTGCCGCCCTGCTCGGCACAGGACAACGTGGCCAATCTGCTGGAAGCGGTGTACACCAGCGAACCGCTGGAAGAAGACATGGCCATCAACGGCCCGATCACCGGGCAGATCTGGGCGTCCACCACTGCCCTGGATACCAATGTCACCGTGCGCGTCAGCGTGGTGGGCGACAACGGCATTGCCCGGCCACTGACCCACGGCATTCAGATGGCGTCCATGAGTGCCTTTGATGCCAGCCGCTCCCGTTTTATGAACGGCAAACTGATCCAGCCCTGGCACCCGTTTAGCGCAGAATCAAAACGGACGATCACCCCGCTGACCGCCTTCCGCGCCGATGTGGAAGTGTTCCCCACCAGCGCCCTGATCAAGGCCGGGGAAAAGCTGCGCATCAGCGTGGGCACCAGTGACCTGCCCCATGGCCTGAGCCCGATCCCCGACCTGCTCACCAGCCTGCTGGGCGCCATGACCATCTACAGCGCCCCGGCCATGCCATCGCGGGTGAACATTCCGCTGGTGCCAACCAGCGCCCTGTGACGCCATACCGCCTCTCCACCCTGCTCGGGCAAGAGGGGCGGTTATTGATGCTGCAAAATATTCAACAGTCGATCGAACGGGTCACGTACATAGAAGCGTCGCACGCCCCAGGGCTCATTCACCGGCCCGTATTCCACCGGCACCCCCGCCTGCTGCATCCGCTTCAATGCCTCGTCCAGATCATCCACTTCAATGGACAGGTCCGGTACCGCTGTGCCTGAACCACCCTGGGAGCCAAAACTCAGCTGCACCGTCATGGTTTCTGCCGAGCCATAGGTCTGGAACCAGCCATGATCCATAATCCGGTCCAGGCCGAGAAGGTCGCCATAGAAGGCCTGCGCCTTGCCCAGATCGCCCGTGGCCACATTGGCCATGATGCGTGTCACTTTCATCGTTTCTCCTTCATTATTTCTTTATTCTTGCGCATTGTTCCTGCTGGCGTTTTCTTGCCTGCTCCGGGCACTAAACCATTTTTCGCATGCTAGAATGAACCCTGTTCAATATCGACAGTCTCACCCCATCCGTCACAGACCTGCCCGCTGCCTTCATCCAGGAACCTTTATGTCCTCCGACTCCAGTCGCTTGCTTCGCCTTTCCCTCGCTCTGGCTCTGGGGGGCTTTGGTATTGGCAGCGGCGAGTTCGTCATTATGGGGCTGATGCAGCGCGTGGCCACCGACCTGCAAGTACCGGTTCCGGATGTGGGCTATGCCATCAGCAGTTATGCGCTGGGGGTCGTGGTCGGTGCACCGCTGATTTCCGCTCTCGCCGCCCGGGTACCCCGGCGAGGATTGCTGATCGTCCTGATGGTGGTGTTTGCCGTGGGCAACATGGCCAGCGCCCTGGCCACGGATTTCTGGACCTTCGTGGGCCTGCGCTTTCTCGCCGGGCTGCCCCATGGGGCCTACTTTGGTGTCGCCGCCCTGGTGGCGGCCTCCGCCGTGCCGTATCACATGCGTGCCCGCGCCGTCGCCCGGGTGATGAGCGGGCTGACCATTGCCATCGTGGTCGGCGCGCCCCTGGCCACCTGGGCCGGCAATCTGTTCGGCTGGGAAGTGGCCTTTATCGGGGTGGGCGTGATTGCCCTGTGCACCGCCCTGTTGATCCGCCTGTGGGTACCCGCCCAGGCGCCGGACCCGGACGCCAGCCCGCGTCGCGAATTGTCCGCGCTGGTCAAACAACGGGTGCTGTTTACTCTGGGGGTCGCCAGCATCGGTTTCGGCGGCATGTTTTCGGTGTTCAGCTATGTGATGCCCACCCTCACCGAGCAATCCGGCATGGCGGAAAGCTGGGGCCCCATGGTGCTGATGATCTTCGGCATCGGCACTATTATCGGCAACTTTGCCGGTGCCCGCGCAGCAGACGGCAACTTGCTGCGTGCCATACCGCGCATCCTGATCTGGTGTGCGCTGATTCAGGCCGGCTTTTACTTTGCCGCCGATTGGCCCTTGCCCGCCATCCTCTTCGTGGGGCTGGTAGGCACCAGCATGGCGCTGGGCCCGGCATTGCAGACCCGACTGATGGATGTGGCGGAAGACGCCCAAACCATGGCCGCCTCCATGAATCATGCCGCGTTCAACCTGGCCAACGCGCTGGGCGCCTGGCTGGCCGGCGTCACCATCAAGATGGGCGCACAATGGTCCGCCACCGGCCTGGTAGGCGCGGCCCTGGCCATCGGCGGATTACTGATTTTCCTGGCCGGCCGCAGCCTGGAAAAACGTCACGCCGACGCCGCCGGCCTGGCCGCGCAATCTGACGCTCAATAACGGAAAAGATAGCCCACGTTAACGGTGGTCAGGTCATTGTCGTCATCCTCCAGCTGCAGCCATTCCACTGTCAGGGCATTGCGTTCGTTCAATTTGATCGACGCCCCCATGCCGTAGGAGGGATCGCTGGCAACGTCCTCTTCGGTATCGCCGCCAGCCACGGTAATATCGCGCTTCACCGAGGAGTGCCCAAGCAGCACATAGGGGGACAGCGGCAAACGGTAGCTCAGCCCCATTTTCAGATAGCCCCCCACCAGCCATTGCGGGTCCACGCTGACCCGGGCCGTATCCAGCCCGCCCTCATCATCGCTGACGCCATAGCCCAGCCGGGCCTCCAGCGCGAGCAGGGTATTGTACTGCCAGCCCCAGACCGCCTGAACGCTGCGCGGTTGCGCATCATCGCCGGCAGAAATCTGCTGATCGAGCAGGTTGTACTGCACCCCCACATACCCGGGCAATAACGGATCATCATTGGCAGACACCGGCCCACTGATCACACAGGCCAAGGCGACGAGTCCCGCCGCCACCGAGTAAGAATGCTTCCCCTGTTGTTTCATCATCGCTCCCTCAATGCCTTCAATGGTCCGCCAGCAGATCATATTCCTTTCCGAGAATAACGGGCGGCACCGTTTCCTCAACAAGAAAGTAACACCGACAGGAAAAAGAAACGAAAAAAGGGCCGCACAGGCGTGCGGCCCAAAACCTCTTATGGCACACGGGCCACAACAGGCTATCGGCATTCACAACACAAACATCAACCGGCTACAGTCAACCTGTGCGCGAATCAGCGAGTCGGGTCTGACAGGAAATAACATTCATCGTGGCGGCCGCCACGCTGCGAGGGTATTCATAAGGCTCTCTCCCAAGTCCATTTGGTGTTCGCTCCGTTGCTTGCGTTTTTTTCTTGCTTATTAGTTCCTGCTTATTGCGCCTACTTCTTTGTCCCATTCGCCTGTTCACGTTGTGTTCTTCGAACAGGTTGGCAGCGGCATCAACAAGATATCATTGCAACAGGATTCAATTTTTTATCGCTACTACAGGCTGTCTTTTGTTCGTTCTTTTCCAGCGCCCATGCCAGTAGAATGCACCGACCCTTGCGCCGCAAACTTTGCGCCAGCGCACATTCCGGGCCACAGAATGTGGTTTTTTGTTACCGCTGGATTTATCTCACACCGGCGGACAGGGGTTCGGGTTGCACGAATTTACCGGTTACCGGAAAACGCACCTCCACCAGCAGTCCACCATGGGGGTGATTGGCCAGCTGAATATCACCGTGGTGCATGTCCACAATCCGCTTCACGATGGCCAGCCCCAAACCACTGCCACTGAGAGTGCGCGCCTTTTCCCCCCGGGAAAACGGCTGCAGCAGCAACGGAATATCCTCTTCACGCACACCGCGACCGTGATCACGCACCGTCAACACGACCTTGTTTTCCGCCACCGCGGTGCGCACCTCCACCGGTGAGGCACCGTACTTCAGGGCATTGCCCACCAGGTTGGCCAGCATCCGTTTTACCGTCAGCCGCTTGAGCATAAGCCGGGGCAGGTCTTCCAGCTCGAACCGTAATTGCTCCGCCGGGTACTTGCCGGCCACTTCCTGAATCAGGTCATTGAGGTTTTCAAAGTCCGGCTGCTCATCCGCACCATCACGGATAAAGGAAATAAATTGATCGAGGATCGCATCCATATCCTCAATGTCTTCGATAATGCCTTTTGCCAGCTCTTCGTCCTGCATAAATTCCGCCGACAGGCGCAAACGTGTCAGCGGGGTTCGCAAATCATGGGACACCCCGGCCAGCAGCAACGCCCGATCTCGCTGGGCATGCTGCAAGTCACTGGTCATCCGGTTAAAGGCGGTATTCACGGCCTGAATTTCCTCCGGGCCGATGGTGGTATCCAGCACCGGCACCGCCTCTCCGCGCCCCACTTTCAAGGCCACTTTGGCCAGCCGTCGCAACGGCAAGTTCAGCCCCCGGGCAATCAGCAAGCCGCCGATGATGGCCAGCAACGGCACGGTCACCCCCCAACCCAACAACAGGTAGCGATCGTAATCCCGGAAGAACGCCATGGGCACCCGCACCCACTGCTCACCAAACGACGGCGCATTCACCCACAGAACCGGTTGGCGGTTGTCTTCCAGACGCACCGTCACCGGCTCTTCCAGCATGCCTTCCAGTTCTTCCTGAAAACGGCCCACCACCGGACGCGACAGCAGCATGGTGCCATCGTGAAGTTTCTCTGGAATCGCCACCGTAATACCCGTGGCATTACCCAGCCGGTCAGCCAGATCCGCATCCGCTGCCGCCCGCGAATCATCAAACGCCAGCTCTGCTTGCAATACCGTCAAACGGGCGTATTCACGGATACCGGGCAGGTAGGCATTACGGGCAAAGAACCACAGGGTCAGCGCCTGGCTGATCCCAATCACCAGCCCCACCACAATGGCGGACCGGACAAAGGCAGTGCGGGGATAGAGTGTCATCAAGGCAGCTTACACGCTGCATGCCTCACGCAACACGCGCATGGGGCGTGAAGCGTGGTGCATGCTGCGTCTCTTAATCAGGCACAAACACATACCCCACACCCCAGACCGTCTGGATGTAGCGGGGTTTGGAGGGGTCGTCTTCCAGCAGGCGGCGCAGGCGCGAGACCTGCACGTCGATGGAGCGCTCCATGGCCGACCATTCGCGGCCCCGGGCCAGGCTCATCAGCTTGTCACGGGTGAGCGGCTCACGGGGGTTCTGCAGCAATGCCTTGAGCACGGCGAATTCGCCCGTGGTCAGGCTTTGCGGGTCTCCGTCGCGGGTCAGGGTGCGGTTGGCCAGATCCAGAATCCAGGGGCCAAACGTCACCGACCCTTCTTCCTTGCTGGGCGCCCCGGGCAGCTCGCGCACATGGCGGCGCAGCACCGCGCGGATACGGGCATCCAGTTCCTTGGGGTTGAACGGCTTAGGCAGGTAGTCATCGGCGCCGGCATCCAGGCCTTCAATGCGCTCGGCATCATCACCCTTTGCGGTGAGCATGATGATCGGCATAACGTTCTCGGCCTCACGCAGGCGACGGCAGATCGACAGGCCATCTTCCCCCGGCAGCATCAGGTCCAGCACCATCAGGGAATACAGCTCGCGGGACAGGGCACGGTCCATCTGCTCCGCATCGCCCACCGCCTTTACGGTATAGCCAGCTTCTTCCAGAAACCGTTGCAGCAGGCTACGCAGTCGCGCATCGTCATCCACGACCAGAATCTTGTCTTGTTGTTCGCTCACGGCACCTCCGAAGGTTTACTGGTCCCTGATTTACGCGTTGTGGTCCGAACGTGCAAGAAAATGGCACGAAGAGATTGTATAAAAACATTGCCAGCGTTGAAGATAGAGGGTGCCAATAGGCACTACCACAAGAAAACGCTAGAGTATCTGGCTGAGAATCATTATCGATAAAGGACTTCCCTTGCGAGACCGCCTGAAACACATCCCCCCCGTGGCCCGCGTTATTCTGGGCACGGTGCTGGCGATCATCCTGCTTGCCACATTCAAACCGTCCGCGCCCACCCGAGACATCGTGGACAACCATGCCCGGGTGCGGTTCGTGCTGGCCGACCCGCAGGCGCGCTCGCCGCAGATCCAACTGTTCGGCCGGGTGCAATCCCCCCGGGCGGCGGGCCTGACCGCCGTGGTCACCGCCAACGTGGACAGCATCCCGGTACGGGCCGGCAACCGGGTTAGCGAAGGCCAATTACTGATCCAGCTGGACGACACCGAAGCCGCCCTGGCCCGCGACCGCGCCAAAGCCACCCGCGACGAAGCCGCCGCCCAGCTGGAAACCACCCGCCTGCGCTACCAGAGCGACAAGAAAAACCTGGCGCTGGAAAAGAAACTGGCGCAGTTGTCCGCCGATAATCTGGAGCGTATCCAGTCCCTGCGGGAACGCAAACTGGTGGCCCAGACCCAGCTGGACGAAGCCGAAGAAGCCCAGGCCCGGGCCGACCTGTCACTCAGCCAGCGGCAACTCAGTGTCAGTGATTTCCGTAACGAACTGGCGCGCATGGAAGCCCGGCTGGCCAGCGCCGAGGCGCAGCTGGAGCAAGCGAAGATCGACCTGGCTCGCACCACCGTGAACGCCCCATTCGACGGCACCATTACCCAGGTGAGCGTAGCCCCGGGCGAGCGGGTGCGTCCCGGCGAACCGCTGATCGACCTGTTTGCTGACACCGAACTGGAAGTACGCGCCCAGATTCCCGACCGTTATCTGCCTGCCGTACGCCAAGGCTTGATCGCCGGCGACCTGGCCGCCAGCACCCAGCTGGAAGGCCACACCCTGCCGCTGAAACTGAAACGCCTGGCCGGCGATGCCGCCGATGCCCGTGGCGGTATCGATGGCCTGTTCGCGTTCAGCCATGACAGCGTGAAAGGCGCGCCCACCGCGGCCCTGGGCCGCCCGCTGACTATCACCCTGACACTGCCCGCCCAGCCACAACTGCTGGCGCTGCCGGCCACCGCCCTGCATGGTCTCAACCGGCTCTATCGCATCGACGCCGAGGACCATTTGCAACGGGTTGACGCTCACATCGTCGGCGAAGCCATCGACGGCGACCAGTCCTTGCTACTATTGCGCGCCGACAGCCTGACCGGTGGTGAACGCATCATGACCACCCAGCTGCCCCAGGCCATCGTCGGCCTGCCCGTGGACCCGCAACCGGTGCCCGGCAGCAACGCGGACACCGGCACTGAAACAGAGAGCCAAACGAGGAACGCCACCCCGGAAACAAACCCCCACACGGATAACCAGGGCGGTGACAGTGAGTGAGTCGCGGGGCCTGATCGCCAGTTTTACCGAGCACAAGGTTGCCTCCAACCTGCTGATGATCCTGATGATCATGCTCGGGGTGTTGGGCCTGACCCGCCTGAACACCCAGCTGTTCCCGGATTTCGACTTCGAATACGTCACCGTCACCATCCCCTGGCGCGGCGCCAGCCCGGAAGACGTGCAGCGCTCCATCACCATTCCCGTCGAGCAGGCACTGAAAACCCTGCCCAACACCCGCAAGCTGATCGCCCGCTCCCAGCAGGGCGCCAGCGCCATCTTTATTGAACTGGAAGACGGCAGCGACCTGGGCCTGGCCCTGGATGAAGTGCGCCAGCGCATCGACTCGATCCGCAACCTGCCCCAGGACGCAGAGCGGCCGGTGATTCAGAAAATTACCCGCTATTCGCTGGTCACCTCGATTCTGGTATCCACGGAAAATGGCAGCCGGGAAGAGCTGCGCCCCCTGGTGCGGGAAATGGAGGATGAGCTGCTGGCGCTGGGGGTCGGCAAAGTGGAGTTTATCGGCCTGCCGGAAGAGGAAATGGCCATTCAGGTGCCCAGCAGCACCCTGCATGATCTGGGCATGACCCTGGGACAAATCGGCGACAAGGTACGCAGCTTCAGCCAGGACACCCCCGCCGGCACCGTGGGGCGCGACGACGCCGCCAAGCAACTGCGGGCGCTGGGCCAGCGCCGTGACGAAAAGGCCTTTGCCGAGCTCCCCCTGATTACCACCGCCGACGGCCAGCAGCTAAGCCTGGGCGATGTGGCCATCATCGAACGGCGGGCACGGGATGACCAGGCCACGCTCACCTTCGAAGGCAAACCCGCCATCGAACTGCAGGTGATGCGCGGCGAAGACGACGACATGCTCGACCTGGCCGAAAAGGTTCGTACCTGGGGAGGCGAATACGCACATTCGCTGCCCAATGGCGTCAAAATGACGTTCTATTTCGAGGCTTGGAAGCACGTACAGGAGCGTATTTCCACCCTGCTCTGGAATGGCATTTCCGGCCTGGTGCTGGTGATCCTGACCCTCTATTTTTTCCTCAATGCGCGAGTCGCCTGGTGGGTCACCGTGGGGATTCCGGTGTCCTTCATGGCCACCCTCGGCATCCTTTGGGCGTTTGGCGGCACCATCAACATGATCAGCCTGTTCGGCCTGATTCTGGCGTTGGGGCTGATCGTGGACGATGCCATCGTGGTGGGCGAAGACACCCTCACCCACCTGCAACAGGGCGAGTCCGCCCAGCGCGCAGCCCTGGGCGGGGCCCGGCGCATGTTCTGGCCGGTGGTGGCATCGTCCACCACCACCATCGCCGCCTTCCTGCCACTGGGAATGATGGGCGGCGCCATGGGCAAGATATCTTTCGATATTCCCTTCGTGATGATCTGCGTGATTCTAGCCTCACTGCTGGAATGCTTCCTGGTGATGCCCGGTCATCTGCACCACAGCTTCCGGGGCATCGAGGTCAAGGCCAGCGGCCTGCGCGAACGCATCGACATTGGTTTCAATCGCTTCCGGGATGAGCGCTTCCGGCCTTTGGTGGAATGGTCCATTACCCACCGCAAGCTGGTGAGTGTGTCCGCCGTCTGCGCCTTCGTTATTGCCCTGTCGCTGGTGTCCACCGGCTGGCTCAAGTTCACCTTCTTCCCGCCGGTCGATGGCGACCAACTGCGCGCCGTGGCAGAGTTTTCTTCCGGCACCGACAAGCAACAGGTGGACGACTTCCTGGCCGAGCTGGAACACTCTCTGGAAGAAACCAACGAGGAGCTGGGCGGGCATCTGGTCCATACCATTATCAGCCACCACGGCGCCGCCGCCGGCTTCCCCAACATCGGCGGACGCCAGGACAAGTTCGGTGACGAATACGGCACCCTGGTGGTCGAGGTCTACACCGGCTCGGACCGGGACATCTCCAACGACGAGTTGATTGACGCCTGGCGCGAAAAACTGGCTATGCCCGCCGGCCTGGATCAACTCACCATTTCCCAGGCCGAAGCCGGCCCTCCCGGAAAACCCATTGAGGTGAAACTCACCGGCAGTGACGCCCCCACTCTGAAAGCTGCCTCACTGGCGCTGCAGGAACGCCTTGGGCAGTTCACCGGCGTCAGCAACGTGGACGATGACCTTCCTTACGGCAAGGAACAGCTCACCTTCGAACTCACCGCTCAGGGCCGCGCCCTGGGGTTAACGCTCAGTGACGTGGCCAGCCAGCTACGGGCCGCCTTCGATGGCAGCCTGGCGCAGCTCTACAACGAGGAAGACGAAGAAGTGGAAGTACGGGTGATGCTGCCAGACAGTGAGCGTCGCCGCTTCAGCGCCCTAGAGCGCCTGCCCATCATCACCAACCAGGGCGAAGCCATACCCCTGCGCGACGTGGTCACGTTTGACGCGCGCAAAGGGGTAGACCTGTTACGCCGGGTCGACGGCGAATTGGCCGCCACCGTGTACGCCGACCTGGACCCGGAACAAGGCAACGCCAACGAGATCATCGCCACCCTCAACGAAGGCATCCTGCCGGAGCTGAAAAGCCAGTACGGCATTGGCGTAGGCTACGAAGGCAAACTTCAGGAACAGGCAGAAAACCTGCGCGATCTGGCTACCGGCGCGTTGCTCGGGTTGGTAATTATTTATATCGTGCTGGCTTGGGTTTTCAGTTCCTACTCCTGGCCGCTGGCGATCATGGTAGCGATCTTCTTCGGCCTCACCGGCGCGGTGATCGGGCACATCTTCACCGCCCCCTTCGGCATCAAGTTTTCCATGTTCTCGGCCATGGGACTGTTCGGCCTGTCCGGCATTATCGTCAATGACTCCATCGTACTGGTGAGCTTTTACCAGCAACTGGTGGCCGAAGGCATGGAACGTTTCCAGGCGATCACCGAAGCCTGTGTGCGACGTCTGCGCGCGGTGCTGCTGACCTCCATCACCACGGTCGCCGGGCTGACACCGATCCTGTTCGAAAGCTCCCTGCAGGCCCAGTTCCTCAAACCCATGGCCGTGAGCCTGGTGTTCGGCTTGTTGTTCGGCACCGGACTGATTTTGCTCGTGGTACCGGCCATGCTGATGCTGATCGAAGAACAGCGCGACCGCTTCCATGGGCTCAGCCGCCACCTGGCGCCGCACAACTGGGGCACACTGTTGCAGCGCGCCTGGCGCTTTGATCCCAGCCACCACCGCCAGCAACTCGGCCCTCAGGGGCTGGGCGGCAACCTGTGGTGGGTCATGCTGCTCGGGCCCTACCTGCTGCTCAAAGTGTTCGGCAACCTGCCCCTGCTCAAGGCCGCCGCCAGCGACGATGGCAACCTGATGCTCATGGCACCCGCCGGACTCCTGTGGCTGCTGATGCTTGGGCTGGGCGCGGCGTTCCTGTGGTGCCTGTTCCGGCGCCGCCAACGGGCCCTGGCCCTGGCCCCGGGCTGGTTGCTGGTCACCGGGATCGGCAGCCTCATGATTGCCGCCCTGGCGCCGCTGGCAGGTGATGCCGGCGATGTGTTGGCCAACAGCTTTTGGGCCCTGGCCCGCTGGTCGCTGGTAACGGCCCTGATCGTGCTGCCGATTCTGCTTTGGGGGCGGCGCAGCGCCCACACGCTGACGAGATAGCTGCAAGCCACAAGCTTCAAGCTGCAACGCGAAAAGGCTCGGTGCGCAGCGGCTACCCTTGTCGCCGCGCACCGATGGACGATAATCGCGGGCAGGGCCGAGGATTCGGCACCGCCCCTGCCCGCGTTGTAGCTTGTAGCTTGCGGCTTTTTGCCGACACTTTGCGGCACACAGGTGCCACAATTCGACAGCTTACCTTTTGAGCAGTGGCTGGTATGATGGGCGATTGGATCAAGACATATAAAAATACAGCCGATGGGATCAATGCCGGCTTGAGGAGAGCAACATGGCCAAAATTCTTGTGGTGGACGATTCCCCGACCCAACTGACCAATCTGGTTAAGATTGTCCAGGGTCAGGGCCATGATGTCGTCACCGCCACCAACGGCATGGAAGGGATCGAGAAAGCCAAGCAGGAACAGCCCGATCTGATCCTGATGGATGTGGTTATGCCGGAACTGAATGGCTTCCAGGCCACCCGCAAGATCACTCGCGACCCCGTCACAGAAAGCATCCCGGTGATTCTGGTAACCACCAAGGACCAGGAAACCGACAAGGTCTGGGGCGAGCGCCAGGGCGCCTTCGGCTATGTGGTCAAACCGCCGGTAGAAGCCGAGCTGGTGGCCAAGATCAATGAAGCGCTAGGCTGAGTCACCCTCCATGGCCCAGCACGCGCGGTGATCGAGCATCCATGATGTCGCGCCACAGCCACAGCCGCTTTTACAAGTCAATCTATCAACGACCGGATTCATTCCCTATGATTCCGGTCGTTTTGTATTTGAAGAACGCTTGCACGCAGCACGTTTGCAGGCCGTACGCCGCCAGGATATATCATGCGTAGTATCGAACAGATCATTGCCGAAGAAATCAGTTGCCAGGAGCGCCAGGTCAACGCCGCCGTTGCCCTGCTCGACGAAGGTTCCACCGTCCCCTTTATCGCCCGTTACCGTAAAGAAGTCACCGGCGGCCTGGACGACACCCAACTGCGTACCCTGGAAGAACGGCTGCGTTACCTGCGCGAGATGGAAGAGCGCCGCGAGGCCATCCTGAAAAGTATCACCGAGCAGGAAAAGCTCACCCCGGAACTGGAAAAGGCAATCAAGGCCGCCGACACCAAGACCCGGCTGGAAGATCTTTACCTGCCCTACAAACCCAAGCGCCGCACCCGGGCCCAGACCGCCCGCGAAGCTGGGCTGGAGCCGCTGGCTAACGGCCTGATGGACGACCCGACCCAGGATCCGGAAGCACTGGCCGCCGGTTACCTGAATGAGGAACACAAGATTGCCACCGCCAAGGATGCTCTAGACGGTGCCAAGCAGATCCTCATGGAGCGCTTCGCCGAAGACGCCGAGCTACTCACTCGCCTGCGTACCTTCCTCTGGGACAAGGGCCAGATCCAGGCGAAAGTCGTAGACGGCAAAGAGAAAGACGGCGCCAAGTTCAGCGACTACTTCGATCACAGCGAAACCCTCAAAGGCATTCCCAGCCACCGCGCACTGGCCCTGTTCCGCGGCCGCAATGAAGGCATCCTGCATGTTTCCATGGTACTGCCGGAAGAACTGGAGAATGCCCAGCCGCATCCCTGCGAAGCCATGGTCACCGCCGTAGCGGACTGGCAGCACGCCGGCCGCGCCGCCGATGACTGGCTCAAGGAAGTGATGCGCTGGACCTGGAAAATCAAACTCAACACCCACCTGGAAACCGAGCTACTGGGCCGGGTGCGGGAAATGGGAGAGGAAGAAGCCATTCAGGTTTTCGCCCGTAACCTGAAAAGCCTGCTGATGGCCTCTCCCGCCGGTCCCAAGTGCACCATGGGCCTGGACCCGGGCCTGCGTACCGGCGTGAAAGTGGTTGTCGTAGACGCCACCGGCAAGCTGCTGGAACACACCACCGTGTTCCCCCACCAGCCGAAAAAGCAGTGGGACCAGTCGCTCAGCAAGCTGGCTACCATGAGCAAACAACACGGTGTGGAACTGATCGCCATCGGTAACGGCACCGCCAGCCGGGAAACCGACAAACTGGCCGGCGAAGTGGTCAAGCTACTCAAGGATCAGCCGATCCAGAAAATCATCGTTTCCGAAGCCGGCGCGTCGGTGTACTCCGCCTCGGAAATGGCCGCCCGGGAATTCCCGGAACTGGACGTGTCCTTCCGTGGCGCAGTCTCCATCGCCCGCCGCCTGCAGGACCCGCTGGCCGAACTGGTGAAGATCGACCCGAAAGCCATCGGCGTGGGCCAGTACCAGCACGACGTGAGCCAGGTAAAACTGTCCCGGTCTCTGGATACCGTGGTGGAAGACTGTGTGAACTCCGTGGGCGTGGACGTGAACACCGCCAGCGCCCCGCTGCTGGCCCGTATTGCCGGGCTCAACAGCACCATCGCCGGCAACATCGTCACCTTCCGGGAAAAGAACGGCGCCTTTGCCAGCCGTGCCAACCTGAAACTGGTGCCGCGTCTGGGCGACAAGACCTTTGAACAGGCCGCCGGTTTCCTGCGCATCATGAACGGCGAAAACCCGCTGGACAGCTCCTCGGTACACCCGGAAGCCTACCCGGTGGTTGAAAAGATCGCCGGCAAGCATGGCCGCCCCCTGAAAGATCTGGTCGGTGACGTGCCGTTCCTGAAGAAGGTTAACGCCGCCGACTTCACCGACGACAGTTTCGGCCTGCCCACTGTCACCGACATTCTCAGCGAACTGGAAAAACCCGGCCGCGACCCGCGCCCGGAATTCAAGGCAGCGGTCCTCAAGGATGGCGTGGAAACCCTCAAGGATCTGAAACTGAGCATGATCCTGGAAGGCACCGTCACCAACGTGACCAACTTTGGCGCCTTCGTGGATGTGGGCGTTCATCAGGATGGCCTGGTGCATGTGTCCGCGCTGGCCGACAAGTTCGTGGAAGACCCGCATCAAGTGGTGGCCCCCGGCGATATCGTCAAAGTGAAAGTGCTGGACGTGGACCTGGACCGTAAACGCATCAGCCTAACCATGCGTATGGACGACCAGCCCACCGAAAAAACCAGCGGCCCGCGCCCCACCAGCAACCGTGCCAATCAGGCCGGCAAAGGCAATAATCAACGCCGCGGTGGCGGTGGTAACGGTGGCGGTCAACGCGCCGGCGGTCAGCCCCAGGGCGGCGGCGGCACCTTTGCCGACCTGTTTGCCAAGGCCAAGGAAGAGAAGCAGAAGAAAGACGGCAAGAAGCGCTCCTAATCGGGAGTGACTTTTCAGCGTCACTCTATTGCCCCATGATTGTCGGAATTCCGTCACACCCGCGGCCAGCCCCACATCTGGGCGGCCGCACGACAGGCCCCAACCATGAAGCATCTTGAACAGCGAATTCATGCCCTGCTGAATTCAGATGCCGCTGCCACCCTGGCCGGTATCCGTCGTGGCATCGAAAAAGAAAGCCTGCGCATCACCACCGATGGCACCTTGGCGCAAACGCCGCACCCCAAAGCGCTGGGCTCCGCGCTGACGCACCCTTATATCACCACGGATTATTCTGAAGCGCTGCTGGAATTCATTACGCCCCCCAGCACTGATCTGCACAAGCCCATCGAATTTCTCGAGCAACTGCACCGCTACGTGTACAGCCACATCGGTGACGACGTGCTGTGGGTCAACTCCATGCCCTGCATGATCGGCAAGGACAGTGACGTGCCGGTGGCGCAATATGGCAGCGCCAATGTGGGCCGCATGAAAACCGTCTACCGCGAAGGCCTGGGCCACCGCTACGGCCGCAAGATGCAGACCATCGCCGGGATTCATTACAACTTTTCCTACCCGGAAGAGTTTTGGAAGTTACATCAGCAACTGGAAGGCGACAGCGCGCCGTTGCAGGATTACATTTCCCGTCGCTACTTCGATCTGACTCGCAATTTCCAGCGCTACTCCTGGCTATTGGTGTACCTGTTCGGCGCATCACCCGCGTTATGCTCCTCTTTCCTGGCAGGCCGTGAACACGATTTGCTGGAGCGTTTTGACCACTCCCTATATCGCCCCCAGGCCACCAGCCTGCGCATGAGCGACCTGGGTTACCAAAACAACGCCCAGTCGTCCCTGGCCATCAGCTACAACAATCTGGATGAGTACGTCAGCACGCTCACCCATGCCATCAAGACGCCAGAACCAGCCTACGAAAAGATGGGCGTCAAAGTCACCGGCGCGGATGGTCGTGAGACGTACCAGCAGCTCAACACCAATATTCTGCAGATCGAAAACGAGTACTACTCATCGATTCGTCCCAAACGCACCATCAATCCCGGCGAGCGCCCCACCACCGCCCTGCAGGAACGCGGCGTGGAATACATCGAGATCCGCGCGCTGGACCTGAACCCGTTCGAACCGGTGGGCATCAACCAGCAAGAAATCCGTTTCCTGGACCTGTTTGCCACCTATTGCCTGCTGCGCGAATCGCCACAGCTGGAAAAATGCGACCTGCATGCCAGCAAGGAAAACCTGCGCAAGGTGGTCTACGACGGCCGCAACACCGACATCCAGCTCTACAACTGGGGCAAGTCCGTGAGCCTGAAAGATTGGGCCACGGAAAAGCTGGAACAGATGCAGCCTATTGCCGAACTGTTTGACCGCGCCCACGGCGGCACCAACTATGCCGACGCCTTGGCTCACCAGCAGGAAAAAGTCGATAACCCGGACGCCACCCCGTCTGCGCGAATTCTGGCACAACTGGAAAGCCGCAATCAGGGCTTCTTCCAGTTCGCCATGGATCAGGCCTTGGCCCATCGCGACCACTTCCTGTCCCGCCAGCGTTGCGATGCCACCAACCAACAACTGGAAGAACTGGCCGCCGACAGCCTGGCCGAGCAGGCCGCCGGTGAAGCCGCCGACCAGCAATCCTTCGAGGATTACCTGGCGGATTACTTCCGCGATTGATGTGGCGGAGATCGGCCATTGCCGATTTCCGCCATCACCGTGGCGTTTCACTGCGACACATTCCGTTGCACAGCTCATCCGAAACACTGCACCCCACCTGCGTTTGCTGCATTTGCACAACAAAAATGCGGACTCGCACGCTATGCAAATAGCACCGCAGCGCTACTCTCCATGGAACGTGACAAGGAGCAACGCCATGTCTCCAGACCGGGAGCAGTGCGAAAAAGCGTACAATCAGGGCTGCATGTGGGGAATGTCCGGCGGTGATAGCAACCGCTGCCCCTATACGGATGCCCCGCTGACGCAATGGTGGTTTGACGGCTGGCAAGCCGGCATCGATGCCTGGCACGACCGCAACCTGCAGCAGAAAAACGCCAAACAGGCCTGACCCAGATCCGCGTAGTGCCTCAAGCACCCTTATCCACCTTAGCGGGAAACGATACCCGGCGCAGCGCTTCCGTCCGGCATTGAGCGTCTTGCATCCGGCGAGTTTCCCCCTTGCCGCCACCGGCGCTTTTGCCTACCCTTCGCCGGTCCCCGACGAAAAGAGCCGACCATGCCGTCCTTCATTCCTGCTCCACGCCTGCTGAATATTCTCACCTTGCTGGCTTGCCTGGCCGCCATGGCCGGCGCCCTGTACCTGCAACATGTGGATGGACTGGAACCCTGCCCTCTGTGTATTTTCCAGCGCGTCGGCGTGATCGCCGGGGCGGCGATCCTGTTGATTGCTAGCCTGCATGGTCCGAAAGGCGTGGGGGTACGCATCTACGGCGCATTGACGGCCATGGCTGCCCTCGGTGGTGGCGCCGTGGCAGCCCGTCACATCTGGCTGCAAAACCTGCCGGCGGACCAAGTGCCCGCCTGCGGCCCCGGCCTGGACTACATGCTCGACGTCTTCCCCCTGCAGAATGTGCTCCAGCAAGTGCTGGCAGGCTCCGGCGAATGCGCAGAGATGGATTGGTCGTTTCTGGGCTTGAGCCTGCCCGCCTGGTCCATGGTGGTGTTTGCCGGCCTGTTGATCGTCGCCCTGATTCAGATGTTCCGCCCGCTGCCACGCTGAGCCCGTCATGATCGATGGCTTACTGATCCTGCTACTGTTCCAGTTTTTCGGTGAGGTGATTATTCGTCTCACCGGCATCCCCTTGCCCGCCTCTGTGGTCGGCATGGTGCTGTTGCTGCTCGCGTTACTGCTGGAAGCCCCGTTCACGCAACGGGTGGCCCCCGCCGCCGCCGGCCTGATCAAGCACATCAGCCTGCTGATCTTTCCGCTCGGGGTGGGCATTGTGCTGCAATGGCATCGCTACGAAGAGTACGCCCTGGCGCTGGGCGTAGCCGTGGTGCTGGGCACCATTCTCAGCATGATCCTGGTCACCCTGATGCTGAAAAAGCTGCTCGGTGGCAAACACCAGGAGCCCACCAGCAAAGCCCATGGAGACGACCATGCCGGCTAACCTGGATGCCCTGGCCGGGCTGGTGCACACACCTCTGTTTGGTGTGCTGCTGACACTGGCCAGTTACCGCTTCGCCCTCTTTATTTACGGGCGCAGCAACAGCCTGCCCATTTTCCACCCCTTCCTGGTGGCCTCCATCCCGGTGATTATCGTGCTGCCGCTGGTGAACGTGGACTACGAGGAATACCGCGAACAGACACAGATCATTGCCTTTTTGTTAGGCCCGGCCACCGTGGCCCTGGCCTGGCCGTTGTACCGGCAACTGCACACCGTGCGCAGCGTGCTCACGCCCATTGTCATCGCCACTATTCTCGGCGCCCTGATCTCTGCCGCCATTGCAGTGGGGCTGGCCTGGTGGCTGGGGGCCCCCCCGGAAGTGGTGGGCTCACTGGCGCCCAAATCCATCACCACGCCGATTGCCGTAGAGGTGGTAAAATCCACCGGTGGTTATGTATCCCTGGCCGCCGGCGCCGTGGCGATTACCGGCATTGTCGGCGCGCTCTCTGCCGGGCCTATCTTCCGCCTATTGAAAGTCACCGACCACCGGGTGAAAGGCTTTGCGCTGGGGCTAGTGGCCCACGCTATCGGTACCGCCCGTGCCTTCGAGTATGGCGAGAAAGCCGGCGCCTTCGCCGGCCTGGCACTGGGCCTGTGCGGCCTGGTCACCGCCATGGCCCTGCCCTGGCTGTGGCCCTGGGTGGCTCAGCATCTCGGCTAATGCGGATTAACCTGAAGCATTACCGCTGTGCCAGCTCAACCGGAGGGGCGGCATTGCTCGTTTTGCAGGACGCAAGAAGCCTGATACCTGACATTACACCCCCAAAGCAAACCGGTGGTGCGACCACAACCCGACCCGGTTTGCACAGCCGTCTGGCGTCAAGCACCAGGCATCAGGCGTTCCTGTCCGCCGTACAAAGCACTAAAAACGTCTGCCTTATAAAAAATCCGTCTTTACCGGCAAGTGGCTGACCCGGCGCTGTTTTTTGTCGGTATTCAGTCGCCACCCCGCAAAGGTCACTTTCTGCCCATTGCGCCCTCGATACCCTCCATCCTAGTCTCGATAGCCCTGCTGAAGAATCACAACGTCCGGGCACACGGCACCGCTGGTACCGGCCCAAGGCAGTCTCAGCCATTCACTAAGGAGGGAACACAATGGCGAGTTCCACGTCTGCAGCACTGGCCCAATGGCAACGTATCGAAGCGCTGGTACAAGCTTGGCTGGATGAACGCCAGCAGCTAATTGTGCTGCTCTGTACCATGCAAGGCCTGAAAGGCCTCTCTACCCCCCAACCCTACGACAACCCTCAGCCCATGCACCGACAGGTACAGCGATTCTGTCAGCTATTGATGGACTACATCAGTGCCGGCTATTTTGAGGTGTATCGGGAACTGGTTAACGAAGCCCGGCATTTTCACCGGGAAAACCCGGCACTGACCCGGCAGATTCTGCAAAAACTGGACAGCTCCACCGATGCAGCGCTGGCCTTTAACGAAGACTTCGAACACCCCAACCAATGTCTGACCCAGCGCAAGGTATTGCCCCAGCGTATCAGTGCACTGATGGAGACCCTTGAGGAACGCTTTGCGTTGGAGGACCAGCTGATTCTCAGTATTCACCAACAAGAGCCTCCGGCCCGGCAAAGCGGGACGCACTAGAAGCAGTGGCTAGCGACGAGCTTCTAGCTGCGAGAAAAACAAGCAGGCGCCTGATGCCGTCGCTCCGGCCCAATGCATTTTCAAAAAAAATACTCTGGGGTTAGTGAACCTTTCCGGCTTTGCCTATCTGTTTTCTCGTAGCTCGTAGCTCTAAACCAAAAAGGGCGCCCGAAGGCGCCCTTTTTGTTGAAGCGTGAGACGAGGGAGTTTATTCCTCGTCGGCGCTTTCCTCATTACCGCTGCCTTTCACATCCAGCAGTTCGATTTCGAAAATCAGCACCTGATTCGGACCAATGTCACCACCAGCGCCTTGCTCACCGTAGGCCAAAGACGGCGGCAGAACGATTTTCCACTTGTCGCCTTCTTTCATCATCGGCAAGGCTTCCTGCCAACCCGGAATGATCTGCTGCAGGCCGAAGGTGGCCGGCTTATCACGCTCTACGGAGCTGTCGAACACGGTGCCGTCGGGCAGCGTGCCGTGGTAGTGCACTTCCACGGTATCTTGCAGGGTCGGAGACGGTGCGCCGTCTTCGCCGGAGGCCAGCACTTCGTACTGCATGCCGCTGTCGGTAACGGTCACGCCGTCACGCTCGGCATTGTCTGCCAGGAATTTTTCGCTGGCTTCCTGGTTCTGGCCAGCTTCTTCTTCCACTTTCTTCTGCTGGGCGGCCATCATGCGACCCTGGAAATCACGGATCAGCTGATCCAGATCTTCATCACCCAGGCGGGACTCGCCCTTCTCGTCGAAGCCATCACGCAGGCCTGCAACCATGGCATCCAGGTCCAGGTTTTCCAGGCTACGCATCTGCTCCGCACTGCGGAAACCCAGCGCGTAGGACGCCTTCTGGTCATCCGTTTTCACTTCCGCTTTTTCCTGACCACAGGCTGCCAGCAAGACAGTCCCTGCCAGCACGATTCCCAATTTCTTCATTCTGCCTCCAATTGGCCTACTGTTATTGTTTCCGTTGTGTCTCTTCAACCCCCTTGCCACCGCGCATGTCTTGCGCGCTGATGGTGTCCGGAGCCTTTACTGTAACGGGTTCCGCCGACACACCCGGCGGCGGAATCTGGCCATACTGCCAGTTTCCATCGGGGTCACGCCAGCGATACAGTTCCGCGCCACCCTTTTTTTCCAGCCAGGGAGACACACTCCCATCGAACAACTTTTCCGGCTGTTGCCAGTTCTGTTCTACATGCTGCCAGTCCAGTAGTGGCTTGCCGCCACCCAGTGGCACAACAAACAATGCCGCCAGCACTGCCAGCAGCAGCACAACAATAATGAGCAAAAAACGCATAATGCCGGATTCCCCTGTATTGAGCCTCTTCACGGGATCGAGTTCCCGGTGGATGCAAAATAACATCACAATTTACATCACTTATGCCACTTTTACGGTAGTGTTGAATTTGTGAGCATAATCACCCTTTCTTCCGACAGTCACCGCACCGGTATTAGGGGCAGGTAGAATCATACGAAATAACCATAAAGAAACGGTATGAACAGCGCACAGAACAGCTCATCCACGGGGATCGGCTCCCGGCATCGCTCCCAGTCATCGCGTTTGGTGATTCTGGTCGCGAACAGCAAAGGCGGTTGCGGCAAAACCACCATTGCCAGCAATCTGGCCTGCTATTTCGAGGCTTTGGGGCGCCCGGTATGCCTGATGGACTTGGATCCGCAGCAATCCGCCACCCAGTGGCTGAAGATGCGCAAATCCTCCACCATTCAAACCCTCAGCTGGCCTGCCGGCGAACCGGTTTCCCTTGGCCGCTTGCAACAGCGACTGGATCAGGCGGGCAACCTGGTGATCATCGACTCCCCTGCCGGGCTGGATACGCACCAGCTGGATCACCTGTTACGACTCTCCCAGGTGGTTCTGGTTCCTGTGCTCCCCAGCCCCATCGATATCCGCGCCACCACCCGTTTTCTGCAAAGCGTCATGCTTACCCCCAGCTACCGCCGGCGCCCCCGGCGGCTGGCGGTGATCGCCAATCGCGCGCGCACCCGCACCAAAATGTACGAAGCCCTGCGCCAGTTTCTCTCCAGCCTGAAGATTCCCTACCTGGTAACCCTGCGCGATACCCAGCTCTACGTGCAAGCCATGAGCCAAGGCGAGGGCATCATGGACGCCGCCGTCTCCCGCCACCTTGAAGACCAGCAACACTGGCGCCTGATTGGCGAGTGGCTGGAAGTACAGCGGCACCTGATTCAGACCATGCCGGGGTTTCGGTGATAACGCAGCGGCGAGCTACAAGCTTCTAGCGGCCAGAAAAAACAAACCAGAAGCAGCGAAGAACCCGCGGAGTGAAGAGAACTTTCCTGCTTGCCGCTATCTATTTTCTCGTAGCTCGTATCTATCCCTGTTCGGCCAAATCCCGCATCGCACCGGTCAGCTTGCTCAAATCTTCAGGCTCAATCACAAACGGCGGCATGATGTAGACCAACTTGCCGAACGGACGAATCCACACTCCCAGCTCCACAAAGCGTGCCTGCACCTGCTCCATAGCCACAGGTTCCTTCATCTCCATCACCCCGATGGCACCCAGCACCCGAGTGTCGGCTACAGCGGGCAAAGCCTTTAGGGGCAGCAGTTCGTTTTGGAGCTGGGTTTCGATAGCAGCCACTTTTTCCTGCCAACCGGAATCCAGCAACAACTGGATACTGGCATTGGCCACGGCACAGGCTAGCGGGTTACCCATAAAGGTCGGCCCGTGCATCAGCACGCCGGCTTCACCGTCACAAATACCCGCCGCCACCTGGCCGGTGCATAGTGTGGCCGCCAGCGTCATGTAGCCACCGGTGATCGCCTTGCCAAGGCAAAGGATATCCGGGCAGACATCGGCATGTTCCAGCGCAAACAGTTTGCCGGTGCGGCCAAAGCCGGTGGCGATTTCATCAAAGATCAGCAGCACGCCGTACTCATCGCACAGGGCCCGCACCGCCTTCAGATACGTAGGGTGATAGATACGCATGCCGCCGGCACCCTGCACGATGGGTTCCAGAATCACGGCGGCAATATCCTGATGGTGGGCCGCCAGCATCTGCTGAATGGACTCCAGATCCGCGGTGTCGAAGTCACCGTCGTAGGGACATTGCGGTGCCTCAGCAAAATAATGTTTGGCCAGCACGCCACTGAATAGTGAATGCATGCCGTTGACGGGATCACAGGCCGCCATGGCACCGAACGTATCGCCGTGATAACCGTTACGCAGGGCCAGCAACTTGTCCTTGCCGGTGTACCCCTGGCTAAGCCAGTACTGCAGCGCCATCTTGATCGCCACTTCCACGGACACCGAGCCACTGTCTGCCAAAAACACTTTTTCCAGCGGATCCGGCGTCAACGCCACCAGCTTCTTGCCCAGTTCCACCGCCGGTTCGTGGGTCAGCCCCCCGAACATCACATGGGCCATCCGGTCAATCTGGTCCTTGGCCGCCTGATTCAACACCGGGTGGTTATAACCATGCACCGCCGCCCACCAGGACGACATGCCATCTATCAATTCGCGGCCATCTTCCAGCGTCAGCCGCACTCCAGCCGCACTGGCCACGGGAAAGGTCGGCAGAGGCTTCGAGGTGGAGGTATAGGGATGCCAGAGGTGGTCGCGGTCGAAGTCGAGATCGGTGCTCATGGGATGATCCGGATAAACGTGGACAGGAAGAATGGCAGCGGAGGAGAGAAAGTTCAAAGTTGAAAAGCGCGATTTCTGTAGGAGCACCTCTTGAGGTGCGAACCGCGTGTGAACGCGGAATCGGCAGCAGAACGATCAGGCGTTCCAGGGCTCAACAGGCTTTCTGGAACGGGACGGGAGTAGCGGCAATGCCCTTTCCTCGCCCAGGCTCGGATTCGCACCTCAAGAGGTGCTCCTACCCTACAGTGCCACTAGTTGGCTGAGGGACGCCTGCAATCCTTCACAGCGGGCCATGTCCGGCACCAGCACCAACATCCAGCCCATCGGGTCCACCGGCTTGCCTGCCGGTAACAAGCCATCGCACAGGCCAGGCAGGGCCGTCAGCAGCCAGCGTTCGCCTTCCAGTTCCACCTGCTGGATCTGGCGTTTGAACTCGGGGAGCCGGTCGTCCTGGCTTGCCTGACGGCGCACCGCCCGCAGCGGCCGCAGGTAATCCGCCTCAAACTGCCCGGCCAGCTCCGCCAGCCGTCGCCCCACCCTGGCATCCGGCTGTTTACCTTGCTCCGCCAGCCACAGACCACACAACAGCAATGACACCGGCACCTGATATTCATCCTGCAGATGCAGACAGCCCTTCTCGAACGCCTTGTCCTGCCAACGGCCCAGCGCAAAACGCCACAGGTCCGGTGTTATCGTATTACTCACGGGTATCCCCTGGTTCACCGCCCTCGGGCAGGTTGGTGCTTAAACAGGCCATCGCTTACACTGCGCCGGTTTCCTGCACGTCTGTCACGGCACGCAGGCCACTGTCTTCAACATAGGCTCACCATGCTGTCTCTCGAACATATCAACCTTCGCCGCGGCCCCGATCTGCTGCTGGAAGATGCCAACCTGGTGCTACACAAAGGCTGGCGCGTGGGTCTGGTGGGCCGCAATGGCAGCGGCAAGAGTTCGCTGTTCAAGCTTATCATGGGCCAGCTGGAGAGCGACGGCGGCAACCTTAACCTGCCAGCCGACTGGCGCCTGGCCATGATGGCCCAGGAAGTCCCCGCGCTGGATCAGCCCGCCATCGAATATGTGCTGGACGGCCACCATGGGCTGCGCGCCGCCGAACGTAAACTGGCCGCGGCTGAACAGGCCGGTGACAATCACGCTATCGCCCTGAGCCACGGCGAGCTGGACGCTCTACACGCCTGGCAGCAACCGGCCAACGCGGCCATCCTGCTGGCCGGCCTGGGTTTTAGCGAAACCCAACAGCAACAGCCCGTAGCCAGCTTTTCCGGCGGTTGGCGCATGCGCCTTAACCTGGCCCAGGTGCTGATGAGCGATGCGGATCTGCTGCTTCTCGATGAGCCCACTAACCACCTGGATCTGGATGCCATCCTCTGGCTGCAGAGTTATCTGATTCAACAGCCCGGTGCACTGCTGGTGATCTCCCACGACCGAGCCTTTCTGGATGCCATCGTCACCCAGATTCTGCACATCGAACATAACAGCCTGAAGCAATACACCGGTGGCTACTCCGACTTTGAGCGCGAGCGCGCCGAGAAGCTGGCCCTGCAGCAGAAGATGCACGACAAGCAGCAAACCCAGGTGGCTCACCTGCAGAAGTTCATTACCCGCTTCAAGGCAAAAGCCAGCAAAGCCAAACAGGCCCAAAGCCGGGTCAAAGCCCTGGAAAAACTGGAACTGATCGCCCCCGCCCATGTGGACTCCGGCTTTAGCTTTGATTTTCATACCCCGGAAAAACTGCCCAACCCCATGGAGAATCTGGACGCGGTGCAGTGTGGCTATCAGAACGACGGCAAGAAAACGGTGATTCTCGATCAGGTAACACTCAGCCTGCGCCCGGAAACCCGCATCGGCCTGCTTGGCCCCAATGGCGCGGGCAAGTCCACACTGGTTCGTACCCTGATGGGGGAGCTGCCCGCCATCGGCGGTCACTTTGAAAAAAACGACGACCTGAAAATTGGCTACTTTCATCAGCAACAGGTAGACCGCCTGGACGCCAACGACACGCCTTATCAGATGCTATCGCGCTTCTACCCGCAATGGAGCGAATCGCAATTACGCAGCGAGCTCGGCCGTTTCGGCTTCCAGGGCAATGACGTGTTCGACCCCATCGGGCGTTTTTCCGGCGGCGAAAAAGCCCGCCTGGCACTGGCCATGATCGTCCAGCAAAAACCGGCCCTGCTGCTACTCGATGAACCCGCCAACCACCTGGACCTGGATATGCGCGAAGCGCTGACCCTGGCCCTGCAAGCCTTCGAAGGGGCCGTGGTGTTGGTCTCCCACGATCGCCACCTGCTGGAAACCACCGTGGATGATTTTTTCCTGGTGGCCAATGGGAGCGTCAGCCATTTCGATGGCGACCTGGACGACTATGCTCGCTGGTTGCAACAAAACCGCCGCGACGGCAAGCCGGTAAAAGAAGAGCGCCCCAATGATGGCCAGGACGCCAAGGCCCGCCGACAGCAAGCAGCCCAACAGCGCCAACAGTTACGCCCGCTGAAAAAGCAGGTGGAAACACTGGAAAAACAACTGACCCAATGCAGTGACAAACTGGCCACCGTGGAAGACGGGCTGGGCGAAGACGCGCTATACACCGACGCCAGTCGCAAGGACGAGATGAACGGCCTGCTGGGTGATCAGGCACGGCTGAAGAAACAACACGACGAACTGGAAGGGGCACTACTGGACGCCATGGAAGCGCTGGAAACCGCCGAAAGCGAACTCGCCAGCTAGCACCCCATCACGCCACTGGCCTTACAAGTCCACTAGCTTGGTCTGATACACCACCGGCCCGGTAGGTTGCCCCGTCGGCGAACCGCCATGGGGTTCCAGGCTGATCGCCAGGGAACGGGATTGCAGCAATTGCGTTACCTGCTCATTGCTCAGCGTGATCCGCAACTCAGCCCCCTGAGTCGGCAACACCGACAGCGACACCGGCACTCCGGATTCCGGCAACAACCACAATTCGAAATCCTGATCATGGCTTGCCGGCAACGTGGGCGGCAGCGAGCGCAACGTAAGGCTATGATCTCCCCGGGACGCGTTTAGCACCCACAAAGGCTGCGCCTGCGCGCTCTGCACCACACCCACCAAACCACTCACCGTGGCCTCCGGCGGCACCGGCGTCCAGATCAACAACGCCATCAACCCGAGCACAGCAATGCCCGTTGTCCAGCGCCAGGGCAGCACCGACTGCCACAAGGGCTCTGTTTGGGCACTGGTTTCAGGCGCGGTAACAGAAGACGGAAACAGCCGGCGCTCCACTGCCTCCCAGGCATCCGCCGGCGGCTGCAAGCTGGGCGCCGATTCATTGAACGGCTGTAAACGCCGCTCCCATAACCAGACTTGCCGCCGCAATTTCGGCGACACCATCATCCAGCGCTCGAAACGCCTGCGCGCAGCACCGTGCAAGGTCCCCACCACATACTCTGCCGCCAGCGCATGGTTACGCTCGTGATTATCCGGCTTCATGGCCCCAGGCACCGACGCAATACGCTGAGCCCGCGGCGCACCCAGCTTTTCGTGGTACCCAGAGGCTGGCCCATGGCAACGGCCAACTCCTGATGGGTAAACCCCCGGAAGTAGGCCATCTCGATACTGTTCCGGTAGCGCTCATCCAGATCGCGCAAGCAGTCACTCAAGCGCTGCCGATCCACCATGTCTCCGGCATTCTGCATGGGCCCCGGCTTGTCGCAGGCATGATTCTGCGCCACCGAATCGAACTCCACATCGATACGCCGCCGACGCAGTGCATCCAGCCCCCGGTAGCGACAGATGGACATCATCCAGGTGAGCACCGAGCCCCGGTCCGCATGGTATTCACCGGCGTGATGCCATACCTGTATATAGGTTTCCTGCAGCACGTCATTGGCCTCGTCATTGTCACGCAGCAATTGCATGCACTGCCCATACACCGCACGGCTGGTTTGTTGATACAGCCCTGCAAAGGCAGCGCGATCTCCCTGCGCCACTTTTGCCAGCTGATCCACCAGCATGCCTTCCCTTGCTGCCATAACGAGGTTCTCCGGACGCGCCGTTGAGGTGACCTCCTTAATGACAGCTTATCTGTTAGTAATACGTGAAAAATCGCATAACGGATGCAGAAAAAAACAAAATATTTTTTGCATCCGGCAATCACCCTGCTGCGTACCGTAGAGAACACAAATAAAAGGAGTGTTCGTATGTTACGCCGCCCTGTTCTCTTACCCGCGGTCTGCACCGCAGCCGCGCTACTGGCCAGCAGCACTGCGCTGGCATCCAGCCACCGCGAGGCCCCATTCATTACCGGCATGCCCAAAGTCGATGGCACGGACTTCTACATGTTCAACAGCTATGAGTCCGGCCGTGATGGGTATGTGACCCTGATCGCCAACTACCTGCCGCTGCAGGATGCCTACGGCGGTCCCAATTATTTCTCCCTGGACGATGACGCCATTTACGAAATTCATATCGATAATGACGGCAACGCCATGGAAGACATTACCTTCCAGTTCCAATTCAATACGGAACGGAAAAACGCCACGGTCAACGTGGGCGGCACTGACGTGCCGGTACCGCTGATCAACATCGGCGCCATCACCGCCAACGACACCAGCGCCCAGAACGTGCTGGAAAGTTACACCGTAAAAATGATCACCGGCGATCGCCGTACTGGTAACGTGCAAAGCATCACCAATGCCGGCAGCGGCGAAGACACCTTTGCCAAACCAGTGGACAACATCGGCACCAAATCCATCGCCGATTACGCCACCTATGCCGACAACTTTATTTACGATGTCACCCTTCCGGACTGCCCCATGCCCGGCAAGGTATTCGTTGGCCAACGCCAGGAAGGCTTTGTGGTGAACCTGGGCGAAGTGTTTGATCTGGTTGCCCTCAACCCACTGGGCGCCCGTGATTCGCGCAGCAACACCATCGGCGACAAGAACGTCACCAGCCTGGCCCTGGAAGTGCCGGCGGACTGCCTGACCGGTGACAATACGGTCATCGGTGGCTGGACCACCGCCAGCATCCGCCAGGCCAGCGTGATCAACCCGGCGCCACAAGGTTCCGATGTCACCGCCAGTGCCGATGCCAAAGGGCCGGCCGTCAAAGGCGGCGCCTATACCCAGGTATCCCGTCTCGGTTCACCACTGGTGAACGAGGTGGTGATCGGCCTGCCCGACAAGGACCGCTTCAACGCCAGCGAGCCTAAGGACGATGGCCAGTTCGCCACCTATGTGACCAACCCCAGCCTGCCGGCCTTGGTGAATGTGCTATTCAGCGTGCCTGCTCCGGAAACCCCGCGTAACGATCTGGTTACCGTATTCCTCACCGGCGTCCCCGGTGTCACCCAACTTCCCACCGTTACCGCCAGCGAAATGCTGCGTCTGAATACCGGTATTCCGGCCACTGCCGCAGGTGCCCAGGTGGACCTCGGTGTTGCCGGCGGCGACTTTGCCGGCTTCCCCAACGGTCGTCGCCCGGTCGATGACGTGGTGGATATCGCCCTCACCGCGGCCGAAGGTTTCCTCTGCGGGGCGGACGTGAATGGCGCCGATCCCGGTGGTGAAATCGGTAATTGCGGCACCCAGGACAGCCAGGTCAACGGCGGCGCCATCGTCAATGACGGTGCCCTGCCCGACCCGGCCGCCTACCTGACCATGTTCCCGTACCTGAACACACCGCTGCCCGGTGCCGATAACGTGGCCGCCGCGCCGTAACCGCGCCCCATTACAGGAGGACATCATGCGTTTATTACTGGCAACCACAGTTTCACTGGCCACCCTCGGGCTTGTTGCCTGCGGAGGTGACAATGACAACGACCCGCCGCCACCCAGAGCGCAAGCCACGGTGGACTACACGGCCTTTGTGAAAACCCAGCTGGCCGCCACCAGCGATACCACCGACCCGGTTACCGTGAACAACCTGCGTTTCCGGAACCAAACCGACACCAACGAGGATGCCTATAACAGTGTCCTGGACTAACCCCCAAACAGGCCGCCGATTTTCGGCGGCCTTACTCATTCTCTGTGGGGGGCTGCTGGTCGCAACGGCACAGGCAGCCCCCTACACCCCTGACACTAACGCCACGGTGCTGGCCACCCTGTCAGAATCACAACAGGCACTGACGCCCTCCAGTCCGCCGCAAAACGAGGCCGATGCACTACGCCTGGCCCGCGCCCAGATTGATTACGGCCGCCAGCAGGGCGACCCACGCTTTCTTGGCTACGCACAACGCACCCTGGCGCCGTTTTCCCAGCCACCGTCACCGGCGGTGAACCTGTTATGGGCGGACATTGAGCAACAACGCCACCAGTTCACCCAGGCCCGAATTCGCCTGACTGCCTTACTGGAACAGCACCCCAAGCAGGGTCAGGGTTGGCTGATGCTGGCCAACATTGAGCGAGTACAAGGCCAGTTCGATGCTGCCCGGCAAGCCTGTCGTCAGGCCGCCAACAGCCTGCCGCCAACAACTGTGGTGTTGTGCCAGGCCAGCGTGCAGGCCATGACAGGCCAACATCAGCACGCCTACGCCACACTGCAGTCACTGGCCGACAGCCGTCTGGTCAGCGACACAACCCAGGCCGTCTGGTTACAGATCCTGATCGCCGAAATGGCCATTCAGCAGGGCGAACCGGAACGCGCGCAGCAGGCGCTGGATGCAGCCCTGACCCTCGCTCCCCAGGATGCCTATTTACGCTACCTGCAAAGCGACCTGTGGCTACAGGAAGGAAAGCCCGACGCCGTGATTGATGATCTGAAAAACTGGCAGGACCGGGACAATGCCCTGCTGCGTCTGGCCATTGCCGGCCAACGTAGCCAACACCCCCACGCCAGCCAGTGGCAACAGGCCTACCAACAACGCCTGCAAGCGGCTGAAGAAACCGGCCGCAGCGTGCACCAACGCGAACAGGCCCGTTACCTGCTCCAAGTCGTCCCGTCGCCCAACGAGGCCCTCACCGTAGCCCGGGAAAACTGGGAGCAGCAAAAGGAACTGGCCGATCTACGCCTGTTGCTCGCGTCGGCCACGGCCGCCGACAACGCCGATGCCCAAGCCACCGTCCGGGATTTCATCGATAGTCACGGCGTCCATGACGCCATTCTCCAAGCGAGCGGGTCGGAGGTTCAACCATGAAGCATGGCCTGATAGTGATGCTGCTTCTGGCCTGCGCCCCGGCGTTTGCCCATAAGCCCAGCGACAGCTACCTGACCCTGAACAGCACCTCCGACAGCCCACAAATCGACGGACGCTGGGACATTGCCTTGCGCGACCTGCAACTGGTGGTCGATTTGGACAGCAACGACGATGGCGACATCACCTGGGGGGAACTGCGCAGCCGCCAGCCCGAACTGGCACAGCAAGTTCTGCCGATGCTCACCGTTCAGGCCGGGCAAGGCGACGCCCGCCAATCCTGCCCGCTCACGCTCACGGGCCTACAGGCCAATGAGCATGTGGACGGTACCTACGCCGCCCTGCATTTCCAGGGCGACTGCGCCGCGGCACCGACACAGCTGGCTGTTGGCTATCGTTTCCTGTTCGACCGGGACCCCAGCCACCACGGCCTGCTCAAGGCCAACCACGACGGCACCGAACTGGCGGTCACTTTCAGTGACAATCAACGCAGCCACCAGCTCGATACCAGCCGCACCGGGCAATGGCATGCCTTTCAGGGGTTTGTGCATCAGGGCATTCACCACATCCTGATTGGCTACGACCACATCCTGTTCCTGTTGACCTTGCTGTTCCCCGCCGTGCTCATCTGGCAGCGCGGCCGCTGGCAACCGGCGCCCACCATGGGCGGCGCACTGACCCAGACCCTGGCCATCGTCACCGCCTTTACTGTCACCCACTCACTGACTCTGGCGCTGGCCACACTGGGTATCATCACCCTGCCCGCCTGGCTGGTGGAGTCGGCCATCGCCCTTACCGTCGCCCTCGGCGCCGCCGCCAACCTGCTGCCGGGGCTGTTCCCGAAACGCTGGATCATGGCCTTCGTATTCGGCCTAGTGCACGGGCTGGGGTTTGCCTCGGTACTGGCAGACCTGGGGCTAATGGCGGACGGCATTGTGTTGCCGCTGCTGGGCTTCAATATCGGCGTGGAACTGGGTCAGATCGCCATCGTGCTGCTGTTTGTGCCGCTGGCTTATCTGGCGCGGGATACGACGCTGTACAAGCGTGTCTTTGTGCCGGTGGGCTCGGTGGCCATCATGGTGCTGGCCGGGGTTTGGCTGGTGGAAAGGCTCAGCTGATTCGCTCTCCGGCGCACCATAGAGGGTGGTCTGCTAGCGTTCCTGCCACTGGCGAGGAAACGGTATCGAGATACGAGTGATGAGTTGCGAAAGGCAAAACCCAAGATCCGAAGAGAGGGCTTGCGGTTCTGAACTTCGCTCCTCGAAACGCGTGACTCATCACTGCCCTTTCACCATGCAAGCATGGCTTCTACAAATAAAACCTCGCGCACAAAAAAGCCGCTCAGGGAAACCCGGGCGGCTTTTTTTCAAGCTGAAAAACACGAAGGCACTAAGGCACTAAGCTGAATGTCAGATGGCCAGCTACACGCCCGGCCGCGTTTTCACTTTCAACTTTTCACTTTCAACGACAGCATTTACAGCACTTCGATAATGGTCGCGTTAGCGGTCCCCAGGCCTTCACAGATGGCCAGCAGACCGTACTTGCCACCACGGCGTTTTAGCTCATACACCAGCGTGCCCATGAGCTTGGAACCGGTTGCGCCCAGCGGGTGACCCAGTGCCTGGGCACCACCATTCACATTCAGTTTTTCGTAATCTGCACCCATTGCCTTCATCCAGGCCAGCGGCACAGAACCGAACGCTTCGTTAACTTCGTACAGATCGATATCAGCCATGGTCATGCCGGCCTGCTTGAGCACTTTCTCGGTGGCCGGGATCGGGCCTTCCAGCACCATGGTTGGGTCGGAGCCCACCACGGCCATGGCGTGAACACGGGCCAGCGGCGTCAGGCCCAGTTCTTTAACGGCTTTCTCGCTGGCGATCATCACCGCCGAGGCACCATCGGTAATCTGGCTGGCGTTGGCGGCGCTGATATGGCCCCCTTCCTGCAACGGCTGCAGCGCCTTGATCGCATCCAGCTCGGCTTCCCAACGGATACCTTCATCCACGGTATGCTCGTCGCTGCTGCCATCTTCCAGGGTAATCGGCACCGGAATGATTTCGTCCTTGAAACGGCCTGCTTCGGTGGCGGCAGCGCCACGCTTGTGAGAATCGTAGGCGAACTGGTCCAGCTCCGCCTTGCTCACTCCGTATTTCTCCGCCATACGCTCAGCGCCATGGAACTGGCTGAACGTTTCGCCCGGGTAGCGCTTGCTGATTTCACCGGTAAACGGGTTGCCCATTTCCTTCACCGCCATCACCGGGGAGCCAATCGGCACCTGACTCATGGATTCCACGCCACCGGCGATGACCAGATCCTGGGTGCCACTCATCACTGCCTGGGCGGCAAAATGGATCGCCTGCTGGGACGATCCGCACTGACGATCGATGGTAACGCCCGGTACGGATTCCGGCAGACAAGAGCTCATGATGGAGGTCCGCGCTACGTTAAAAGTCTGCGGACCGATCTGGCTCACACAGCCAAAAATCACGTCATCCACCTTTTCCGGCGCCACGCCAGTGCGCTCGACCACCGCATCAATAACACGGCCACCCATGTCCGCCGGGTGAACCTTGCTCAGCCGCCCGTTTTTCTTGCCACCAGCGGTACGTACCGCCGCTACGATATATGCTTCTGCCACCGTCCTCTCCTTATCATCACTGTCTGTTGAGCGTCAGCCCATGAATATGCTCCGAGGCTACGCCGCCTCGGTCACCAAGCTCAATGACCGAAGAAGACGGCCCGCGTGGGAATCGTGTCATCCGCGAATCAGGGCCTGTTCCGAATAAATCGAAAAATTCGATTAAATGGCCAACTCTATCGCACTGTTTCATCGAACAGCCATCGACGATTCTGGTCCCATTGAAGACACAGCGACGTAATACCTGCGCCGCTGCCGCTGGCAAAACAACAACGCTCTGTAGAAACAGGCAACAACCGCCCAGCAACGCGATATCCAATACGCGCGTGCCGGGCCTACCGTGCGCGTCACTGAATGCAGTCCCGGGGATCCGCTTACGCGATCCCGGAGAAAGACGGATACGGAGCCATGACAGAGACAGACATTGCCGACGGCCTTTTTCGTTCGCCCGGTTTTCCGGCCGCCAGCTTACTGGCGATCACTATGCTGGTGAGCCCCGGGCTGACCGCCGCCGCGTCGCTGTCCGACACCCCGTCCCCGCTGGCCCGGACCGAAAGCCCAGGGTTCGCCGAAACGCGCCCACGCCAACCTCGCCCTCAACCCGAACAGGAAGGCGAAACCGGAAGCTGGGCGCTGACCATGGATAACGACATGCTGGTGCCGGGCAGCCGCGATCAGGATTACACCTACGGCCTCAGCATGGCCGCCACCGGTACCAAGGCGCGCAATTTTTTACTCTCACTGGACACCCCACTAGGCTGGATCGATAACGCTCTAGGCATGAATCGCCTGAATGAAAATCCGGTTCGCGGGCACAGTTTCGAAGCGGGCATTTTCGGCTTTACACCAGAGGAAAAAGGCCAACCTGAACCACTCTATAACGACCGCCCTTTCGCCAGCATGGTGTATATCTCCAGCAGCCGAGTGCAGGTAAATCCCGAGGAGCAGGTGGCCTGGCACAGTACGCTGACCCTGGGGGCTTTGGGGCTGAGTTTGGCCGGCGATATCCAGAATGGCGTGCACAAGGTCATTGGCGCCGAACGGACGGAAGGCTGGGATCACCAAATCAGTGATGGCGGCGAACCCACTGCTCGCTACGCAGTGGCACGACAGAAAACGCTGCCCGTTTCCAGCGACAATCTGGAAATAAAAAGCACCGTGGAAGGCTCTGTAGGTTACATCACCGAAGCACGCTGGAGCCTAAGCTTCCGCGCCGGGCGCCTGCGCAGCCCCTGGTGGCAAAGTAACCCGGAGCTGACCCGCTACGGCGAGCGCAACAACACCACCGCCACCAGCGAAGATAACGAGCACTACGTATGGGGCGGCATCGCCCTGGTCGGGCGCGCGTACAATGCCTTTCTGCAAGGCCAGTTCCGTGACAGCGAGGTGCGCTACGACAGCGATGAAGTGAACCATGGCGTAGCCGAAGCCTGGCTGGGTTACACCTATGCGTTCAGCAACGGCTACCGGCTCAGCTATGTGCTGCGCGGCCACACCTCAGAACTGAAAGACGGCGTGGGCGACCGCAACGTGCTGTGGGGCGGATTGGTCTTTGCAAAAACCTTTGATTAGGCAATGCCGGAAAAACGGCTTTTCTCTTGTGGTTGTCACACACCGCCGTGATTCGTGATGCAAGCATCTCTTTCCACAGAGAACCAGGGAGTGCTGGGCGTTTTTCCAAGGTTGCTTAGTCCGTCACCTGCTCACTTTCAGATACCGCGTCCGAGTAGGGCACGGCCTGCGACGAGTCGCCATAGATATCCCGTACCGGGCGCACCTCAATACTGCCGTAGCGTGCCGGCGGAATACGGCTGGCCACACGGATCGCATCGTTCAGGTCATTGGCGTCAATCAGGTAAAAGCCCGCCAGCTGCTCCTTGGTTTCCGCAAAGGGGCCATCGGTGACACTCACCTGCCCGTCGCGCAAACGCACTGTGGTCGCCGTGGACACCGGCTGTAGGGCGGAGCCATCCAGCATGACGCCGGATTCTTGCAGCCCTCCGCTATAGGTCTGACATTCTTGGTTAAGCGATTGCCAGTGGTCATCGCCACGCTCTTGCATGGCGGCTTCGCTGTAGTACACCAAACACAAATAATTCATGACACTTTTCTCCCTTTGCGCCCCTTACTCCAGAATCAGGTATTGGCTACCGGCACCGGCGTATGCGCCGGCTGCCAGCCCATGATCAACTCACCACTGGCGGGATCAAACGCATTGGATAAATGCTCGTGCACAATCCGCCACTGCCCCCCTTGCTGCTGCCACACAAAAGTGCCGCGCATCCAGCCGGTCTGCAGTTCGCCGTTCTCATCGACGCAACCACAATGAAACAACCCATGACTTACCGCCAGTGCTCCTTCCACGCTCACTTCCATGTCATACATTTCAAAAACCGGATCGCCATTGCATAGCGCCATGCAACGATCCCAGTGCTGGCGGTAGGCTTCCTCACCACGTACCTGTTGAGCGAGAATCACATCAAAGGAACGGATCGACGGACTGTACAGCGACAACACCCCGTCCCGATCCTGGGCTTTGATCGCGGCCAACCAACGGCAGGTCAGTTCACGGATTGTGGCATGGGCCTGGGTTTCGGTCTGACTGTTCATGGTGTTCTCTCCTTGAAAACGCTTATGTATCAAGGAATCGAAAAGGGATCGGGTATTTCGACAGGGGATTGGTTTTTTTCTGCAGAAAGCGAGCAAGGCATTGAAAAAATCAGCACAACGCCGCCAATCTCCGGCGTAGAAAGCGCTGTTCCGCCGGCTGATTTGCCAGTGCCAGGGCACGTTGATAGGCCTGCCTGGCGGCGTCTTTGCGGCCCAGTTGCCGATGCATATCGGCCACAGCGGCATGGGCCAAGTGGTACTGCTGCAGAGCCTTGTCCTCCAGCAGCGGCTGCAACACAGCCAGACCCGCTTCCGGGCCATCCCGCATGGCCAGGGCCACGGCCCGATTCAATGCTACCACCGGCGTCGGCATCTGCTGCTGGAGCAAGTCATACAAACCGACAATTTCATGCCAATCAGTCTCTGCGCTGGACGGCGACAAAGCATGCACCGCAGCAATCGCGGCCTGCAGGGTATAAGGACCGAAACGCTGAGTACGCAAGGCGTGACGTATCAGCAAATCGGCCCGCTGAATTTCCTCCTGGCCCCACTGGCTACGGTCCTGATCTTCCAGTAGCACCAGCTCCCCATCCGTATCTAGCCGGGTGTGGCGGCGGGCATGGTGCAACAGCATCAGCGCCAACAAGCCCATGGCTTCCGGCTGCGGGTCCGGCAATAAGCTATTGAGAAGCTCGGCCAGTCGAATGGCCTCTTCACTCAGGTCATGGCGCAAGGGGCTGTCGGCGGAGGCAGACAGATAGCCTTCGTTAAACACCAGATAGATCACTTGCAGCACCACTTGCAAGCGCGTCAGCAGTTCATCGCCCTCCGGCACTTCGTAGGGAATGCGCGCGTCACGGATCTTGCCCTTGGCGCGCACAATCCGTTGCGCCACGGTGGGCGTTTTCTGCAGGAAAGCGCTGGCGATTTCTTCCGTGGTCAGGCCACACACTTCGCGTAATGTCAGCGCCACCTGTGCTTCCGGGGCCAGGCTAGGATGACAACAGGTAAAGATCAACCGCAGGCGGTCATCCTCAATGGCGGCATGCTCTTCCTCCATGGCAACAGTGGCCTGCGCTTCCAGTTGCTCCGCCTGCTGCAGAAGAATCTCGTTATAGCGGGCCCGCCGTCGCAATTGGTCGATGGCCTTGAAGCGACCGGTGGACACCAGCCAGGCGCGGGGTTTTTCCGGGATACCCGCATGTGGCCACTGTTTAAGCGCGGCGATAAAGGCATCCTGTAGCGCTTCTTCTGCCAAGTCGAAATCCCCCAGCAGGCGAATCAATGTGGCCAACACTCGACGTGATTCACGGGCAAACAACTGTTCTATTTTTATTTCAATTTCAATCGCCGTGCCATCCTTGGCAACCATGGTCACTATTCCTGTTCGCCAATATGTTGAAGCATCAACGAGGCAAGCCCACCGGCATTGCCGAAATAATCCAGCAGCTCGATGGACAGCTCCGGGAAACGTTCGCGGGCCTCCTCAATCTGCGCGGGAATATCCTTACCGACATGTTTACCCTTGTTAAAAAACAACGGGTAAAGCTGAACGGTTTTCACCGGCTGATGTTCCAGCTGTTGAATAGCTTCAATCAATGAAGGGGTCGCCAGTTCAAGAAAACAGGGCAACACGGCCACGTATTCCTGCCCGGCGGCGTGGGCTGATTCCGCCACGGTGTCCACCAGCGCACGAAACTCGTCGTTGGCCGTTTCACTGCGGCTGCCATGGGCCATGATCAACAAGGCTTTGGACATGAGAGCTCCTTCGGAGCAGTTGAAAGTTAAAAGTGGAAAGTTAAAAGCGACACAAAACGTAATGTCATACCACTGGCCCTGACCACGTTTGAATTTTTAACTTTCAACGTTTAACTCAAAGGCTTGCTCTATGACGATTGCATGACGCTGCGCCAGCGCGTCACGATCATCATCGTAGCCGCCCCCGATCACCGTGGCCACAGGAACATTACGCTGACGGCAACGGGCAAGGACGCCCCGGTCGCGATCGGCGATACCCTGCTCGGAAATATGCAGGCGCCCCAATGGATCGTGCTGAAAGATATCCACGCCGGCGTCATAAAAAACCAGATCCAGCTGCACCAGATCCAGCAATTGATCCAGCGTCTCAAACACCGTATCCAGATAATCCTGATCCGTCATACCCAGCGGCAACCCCACATCCAGGTCGCTTTTCATCTTGCGCACCGGAAAGTTTTTCTCGCAATGAATGGAGCAGGTAAAAGCCCGGGGTTCATCAGCCAGCATGGCCGCGGTGCCATCGCCCTGATGCACATCACAATCAAACATCAGTGCTTTTTTCACCACACCCCGGTCCAGTAACTGGCGCACCGCAAACGCCTGATCATTGAAGATGCAGAAACCGGAACCGAAATCGTAATGGGCGTGATGGGTGCCGCCAGCCAGATGGCAGGCGATACCCTGCTGCAGTGCCAGCTGGGCCGTCATCAAGGTGCCCATGGGGGCAATGCAAGAGCGTTTCATCAAGGCTTCGCTCCAGGGCAACCCCATGCGCCGTAACGCCTTGGCTTCCACGGTGCCGTTCACCATCGCCGATACGTATTGCGGGCAGTGAACCTGACTTAACAGTGTCGCCTTGGCCCGACCGGGGCGGAACTCGTTATCGCCATGGGCAATACCCCGGCTGCGCAGATGGCCATGCAGCCGAGCAAATTTCTCCATGGGGAAACGGTGTTTGCCGGGAAAGGGAAAGCTGTATTCGGGATGATAAACAAGCGGCAGCACGGGCGACCTGACAGGCTGGAGTCGATCGCCGTATTGTGTCGGTTAGCGGATCAAGCGGCAAACCAGGGGCACGTCAGGATTCTGCAGGCGCCTCGCTCCCTTCACCCCGTTCACCCCCTTCACCCAATACCCGGTACAGGGTGATGCGCGACTGATACTGGTTGTAGATCAGGTCCAAGCTATTTTGGCGCGCACTGTTAAAGCTGCTTTGCGCGCTGAGCACGTCGGTGAGCTCGGTTTCGCCTTCCTGATAACGCACCTGCGCCACCCGATAGGCTTCCTCGGCTTGCTGGTATGCCTCTTCACGATACTGCTGCTGCTCAGCCAGCCCCTGCACATCGCTCAACGATTGTTCTACTTCCTGCAGGGCCACCAGCAAGGCGCCGGTATAACTGGCCACCTGTTCTTGCCAGACGGCCTTGCTCTGATCAATCCGGGCATTGCGGGCACCGCCATCAAACAGGGTTTGCGCCAACGACACGCCCAGGCTGTACACCGCATCGCCATTGAACAACGAGGACAGTGCGCTGCTGGCATAACCGCCACTGCCGGTGAGGGTAATGGACGGCCAGTAGTCCGCCCGGGCGGCGGCCACCGTATAATCCGCGGCCATCAGACTGGCCTGGGCCTGGGCAATATCCGGGCGCTGGGCCAGCACCTGATCCGGCAAACCGGCTTGGATCTCCGGCAGCTGCAGATTGCGCAGGGTGCCGCCGCTCACCTGGAATGCTTGCGGCATTTCTCCCACCAATACCGCCAGCGCATAACGGCTTTGCCGTAACTGGTGACGCAAGGACGGTAGCTGCGCTTTCACATTGGCAACCACGGTTTTCTGCTGGGCCAGATCCTGAGGAGAGACTGCCCCGTTCTCTACCTTGGCCTGCACCACATCCAGTACTTGCTGGGCCAGCGCCAGGTTTTCTTCCGAGAGCGCCAGGTTGTCCTGCAGATACAGCACCTGCAGATAGGTATTCACCACACTGGCAATCACGGTGAGTTGCACGGTATCGCGACTGAACTGGCTGGCCAGCAGGGAGGCTCGCGCCACATCACGGCTATTGCGAAGCTGCCCCCACAGGTCCAGCTCGTAGCTGGCACTCACGGAAGCGCTGTAGCTTTCACTGCTACCGCTTTCGCCGAATACACCACTGCGGCTGCCCCCGGCGCCCAATCCCAGAGTCGGGAACAGGGCTGAACCCGCCTGGCTGAGTTGCGCATCCGCCTGCTCGACCCGCGCCATCGCCGCCAGTAAATCCGTGTTGGCCGCTAACGCCTGGCCCACCAATTGATTCAGTTCCGCACTGTTGAACTGCTGCCACCATTGCGGGTGATGCACCATGGCTTCGCTGGCCTGCTGCTGGTTAAGCCATTGTGCCGGCATGCTTTGCTCTGGCGCCTCCAGGCCGGACCGCATGGCGCAGCCGGACAGCAGAACAAAAGCCGTCACCCAGACCAGCTTGCTCATTGTCTTAGTCATTACTGAGTGCCTCCACAGGATTCAGGCGCGCGGCCTTCAACGCGGGGGCAAAACCAAACACCAGGCCGATGCCCGCGGCGCAAACAAACGCGGTCACCATCACCGGTACCGAGAACACAATGGCCATACCGAAAGCGTCCAGCAACCAGCCCACCAGTACGCCAATCACTACACCGATCACCCCGCCCAGCGCAGACACCACCACCGCTTCGGTGAGGAACTGCTGCAGGATGTTGCGCTGACGGGCGCCGGTGGCCATGCGAATACCGATTTCGTGAATGCGCTCGGTGACACTCACCAGCATGATATTCATCACCCCAATGCCCCCCACCAATAATGAAATCGCGGCGATGGAACCCAGCAGCAACGTCAGGGTGTTCTGGGTTTCCGAGACCATATCCAGCAAGGAGGCCATATTGAAAACCCGCACATCCTCCTTGCCGTGACGCTGGGTCAATAGGTTAACCGCCGCGGTTTCGGTCTCATCAATGATGGCAACATCGTCCACCGCCAGGGTGATGGAACGCAGATAATGCTGACCGAACAAGCGCAGCGTACCGGTCGTCAAAGGGACAATGACTACATCATCTTGATCCTCGCCCCGATCGCTGGCGCCCTGGGCGCTCATTACTCCAATCACCTGAAAGGGAATGCTGTCGAGCAGCAGAAGCTGCCCCAGCGGATCACTGTCGGGGAACAGCTTCGTTTTCACCGTCTGACCAATCACTGCCACCGGAGAATAACTATTGAGATCCTCCTGCCCGAAAAAAATACCCTGCTCGGGCTGCCAGTCACGCAACAACGTAAAGTCTTCACTCACTGCCTGTACGCTGGTAGAGATATCCTTACCATTCGCTCGAGCGGTAACCCCACCGGAAATCTCGGGCACTGCGGTTAAAACATTCGGAAGCGACTTTAACGCCTCTGCATCCGAGGGCACCAGGGTAGCAATCACCCCATCCGCCACTCGTTGCATGCCTCGGTCTGGCCGAATCACCAGAAGATTGGTACCGCGCTCATTGATCTGCGCCACCACATCCTGTTTAGCGCCTTCACCAATCGCCAACATCACCACCACTGCGCCGACCCCAATCACAATGCCAAGCAGCGTGAGCAATGTTCGCATCCAATTTGCGCGCAACGAACGCAAAGCCATAACCACGGCTTCGATCACCTCACCCATATCCGGCATGGCCGACTCATGCGGCGGCTCCGTCACCGGCTTGGCTCGTTCCTGCTGATGCAGTTGATGGCGCGTGTCATTGATCACATTGCCATCATGGATTTCCACCACCCGGTCCGCATGGGCGGCCACCTTGGCATCGTGCGTAATCACGATGACCGTATGGCCCTGTTCCGCCAAGCTCCGCAACTGGGCCATCACCGCTTCACCACTAACGCTATCCAAAGCGCCGGTCGGTTCGTCAGCAAGAATAACCTTGCCGCCATTCATCAAGGCTCGGGCAATAGACACGCGTTGCTGCTGCCCCCCCGACAGTTGGTTGGGACGATTCTCCAGCCGGTCTTCAAGACCAAGATTCGTGAGTAGCTGTTGCGCCCGCTGCTTGCGCGCTTCTCTGGACACGCCAGCATAAATTGCCGGCAGCGCTACGTTTTCCCAGGCACTGGCAGTGCCAATCAGGTGATAACTCTGGAACACAAAGCCGAACATCTCCCGGCGTAACCAGGCCAGCTGATCATGATCCATGGCCGTCACCGGCTGACCGGCAAACCGGTACTCCCCTTCACTGGCTTGATCCAAACAGCCAAGGATATGCATCAGGGTGGATTTACCTGAACCGGAACTGCCCATAATGGCCACAAACTCACCGGCCTCGATGGACAAATCGATACTGTGCAACACCTCGACATCCTGATCGCCAGCAGGATAGCGTTTACAGATATTGCGCAGCTCAATCAGCGCCATTAGAACAATCTCCCTCGACGGGAACGCAGCTCACTTTTTTGCAAAGGTGCAGCGCCTTCCCGCTGGCCTAACGCAACGGTGTCACCTTCGGAAAGGCCCTCATCTATCACCACGCGCACGCGGTTATTAATACCCACTTTGACTCGCTGTGGTTGCGGCTCTCCCTTGTCGTTCAACACTCGAACGCTCCATTGTCCACGTCCTGCAGGTTTCACTGCAGCCATGGGCAAGCTCAACACATCCCGAGCGGAATTAACCACGAAGAACACCTGTGCGGTCATCCCGGACATCAGCTTGCCATCGTCGTTCGCCACATCGAATTCAGCGGTGTATAGAACCACGTTGTTAACCACTTCCGGCGTCGGCAAGACTTGCCGTAATTCACTGTCATAGCGCACCTGACCATTGCCAAGGGTATTAAAGTAAACCGGCATCCCTGCGCTCAGCCGGTGAACGTCAGCCTCGGATACTTCCGTGGAAATGGTCATCACGGACAGGTCCGCAATACGCATAAGCGTTGGTGTAGTCTGATTGGCGTTAAGCGTCTGACCTTCACGAGCATCCAGACTCACCACGGTGCCGCTGCGAGGCGCATAGATTTTTGCGTAGCCCAGGTTGGCCTGATCCCCTTCCACGCTAGCCTGCTTCTGACGAATTTGCGCCTTCAAAACCTTTATCTGGGCACGGGTAATGGCAAGGGTTGATTCAGCGCTTTGAAATGCATCTTCGCTGGTGGCATTGGCATCACGCAGACGCTGCTGGCGCTGGTATTGAAGCGCTGCCAGATCCAGTTCTGCCTGCCGCTGTTCCAACTGGGCGCGCAAGGCTTCCAACTCTGCCAACCCGGCGTCCACCTGGGTCTGTTGCACGGAAGCATCAATTTCCGCCAGCAACTGCCCCTGCTCCACACTGTCACCCACATCCACATACAACCGGGTTAGCTGCCCGGACACCTGCGCCCCCACATCGACATAGTCACCGGGCTCCAGCGTGCCCAGCGCGGTGACCAGTTCTTCCACATCGCCACGCTCCACTGTGGCCGTTTTCCACTGAATCGCTGGCGCCGACGCGAATCCCCAGCGCCAGCCCGCAAGCAGCAGACACACAATCAGAATGACAAACAAAAGAGCCGTTTTCGGATAACGGCGAATCCAGCGGGACATGGGCAATTCCACAAACCAGTAATGATGGTTAAGGAATATAGCGGGAAAAGTTGCAAGAAATGTGGAGAGAGGAAGGGAGGGGGAGAAACAAGCTACAAGCTGCAACGCGGGCTGGGGGGCGGAGCCACACGGCGACCGCCCTGCCCGCGAAAGATCAGCTGGAAGTTCAATGTGAAAAATTGAAAAGGAAACCGGGGGAAACTTTTTCGGTTTGTCTTTTCAAGCTTGTAGCTTGCCCCTAGAACAACCACTCCATGCCGTGGCGCACCTGATTGCGGGCATTTTCGGTGATCACCTCACCGTGGGCCAGGCTGAGTTTTTCGAAGGGCCACTCGAGGATACGGGTAACACTGGCGCGGGCCTTGCGACGATTCAGGTACACCAGGCGCAGCACTGGGTGCCACCCCGGGGACTTCCACAGACCACCCAGTTTCAAATACCAGCGGGTGAAACCGTGCTCACATTGGTGAAAGTTTTCAATCAGGTCAGCGGCAATCAGGGTTTTGCTGGCGCGATGGTAAAACACCGTCTCGTGCAACATGGACCCATCAATAAAGACCAACTCAAAGTCATCGCCCCAGTCCGGGTGTGGTGTTTCCGACAGTAATGCATCCAGCGACAGATCCTTGCGCTTGCTCGCCAGTTTCGCCGGGCCGTGCAGCACCGCCTGCGGATAGCGCTGCTTCACATCAGCGGCAAAAACATGGTGGAACAGATTAGGGCAAACAATGTGGGTCACCTCGCCCAACGCCGCCAACTCCTGCGCCAGGGACTCATCCACCGGCACTGGAGAATGCAACAGCAAGCCGCCAGCAGACAATTTGACCACCGTCATACGGGCCCCCACATGTAGCCCCATGAAGCTATGGGGAACCGAATACGCCCAAACATTATTGGCAACAACATCGAGTAACGGCACAGCTGGCTCCTGAACATGACAATGCGCTCAGGATACCTGCTTGATTCAGCGGATACAGCCTATTTACGCAACGGGTCCAGCAGGTTTTCCGTGCCGTCCATTTTCAGCATCAAGGCCAGCGCCATCAGCCGCCCCAGCTCTCCCTTCGGAAAGCCTTTTTTGGTGAACCACAGCAGATAAGGCTCAGGGAGATCAATCAGCACCCGCCCGGCATATTTACCAAAAGGCATGGTGCGCTCGACCAGAGCGGTCAGGTCTTCCTGTTTGAAATCCATAGGTCTCAATCGTGATGGCAGTGGGGAAAGCCATGGTGGCTGGCAGCGGCGCCGCCAATATGGCCATGCAGCGTACCGCCCTACCCACTCACCGCCAAGCCCCATCGCATGCTCAACCCTCGCATCGGCCCTCCATCGCCGATTCGTTGCCAGCCTGGCGCAGAATCGAGATGGCACTGTGGGTAAACAGCCCGGCAATCGCCACTGCTACCAGCAGGTCTGGCCAACGGCTATCCAACCAGAACACCAGACTGCCAGACATCAGCACCGCCAGATTGGCCAGCGCATCGTTGCGCGAACACAACCAGGCGGAACGAATATTGGCATCGCCCTGGCGGTGGCGCAGTAATAACAAAGCACTGATCACATTGGCCGCCAGCGCCACGCTGGCCACCCCCATCATCAGCTCACCCTGTGGCGCACTGCCCTGCAACAGCGCCCAAACGCTGTTCGACAGCACGATCACGCCCATCACCAATAACGATACCCCTTTAATGCGCGCGGCACGTACCCGCCAGGCCATCGACTGCCCCAGCGCCCAGAGTGTTAACCCATAGGTGGCGGTGTCGCCCAGGAAATCCAGCGCGTCTGCCTGCAACGCCCGTGAATCCGCCAGCACTCCTGATGCCGCTTCCACCACAAACATCACCGCATTAATGGCCAATACGATCCAAAGCACCCGTTGGTAAGCCGGGGCCGGGTTTTCCACTATCTCGTGATCACAACAACCCATGTTGCCTCTCCTGTCTCTTTGAACCCAGTGCGGCGCGGTCACTCCTGCATCGCCCCGCTCCTTGATTCTGTTTCACCTTGGCCCCATTAAAAAAGCTATAGTGACTACAGGTTCAAGTCCGGTTATCCATTCTGACGAGGTAATCATGTCTACCCTCTTTTCCATCGGCACTCTCAGCCACGCCACTGGCTGCAAGGTAGAAACCATTCGCTATTACGAAAAAATTGGCTTGATGCCCGAACCCGCCCGCAGTGAGGGTGGCCAGCGCCGCTACCATCGGCGCCATCAGGAACGATTGAGCTTTATTCGCCACAGCCGGGAACTGGGGTTCACGCTGGAAGACATTCGTGAACTGTTAACCATGAGTGAGCAGCATGGCTGCGCCGATGATATCGCCCGCCGGCACCGGGACGCCGTACAAAACCGCATCAGCGCACTGACCGCCCTGCGTAATGAACTGGACCGGATGATTAGTGAATGTGGGGACGGGCAACCGGGCGAATGCCGGGTGATTGAGGTGCTGAGCGATCACGGACAATGCCTGACCGACCACAGCGGCTAGTCCCCGCCACAGCGCTCTGGCCGGCTGAATGCAAACACTTTTACAACAGCTTCCATACCGATATACCCCATATGGGGGACGCAGATTATTGCCAGATTTCTACAATGATGCTGAGTGGCTCCTTGGGGAGCCATGGCTGCCGATAATGAAGGGAACAAGGGGAAGATCATGAAATGGACGCTTGGCATTACCGCGCTACTCGCATCACAATTTGCTGCCGCTGACTATTACTCCAGCCTGGACGACGATACTTGCTGGGATGCTCGCAACAGTGGCGGCGGCCCCTGCATGGTGGTCCACAACACCAAGTGGAGCCAGTACAGCAAAGGCAACTTCATCGTTACCTACCGCAACTCCTGCAACAACCGCATCTACGCCCGTTTCTGTAACGAAAGAAAAGACGGCTCAGAAGATTGTGGCGCCTCCGGGATCAGAGCTGGCGGCACTAAAAGCTGGTCCACCCACAATGCCAATGGCCGCTACAGCTACAACTCCATCGGCGTGGAGAAAGGCTCCAAGGACTGGGTTTGCTCTGGCAAGGTATCCGACTGGCACGACTGACACCCTGCGTGTCGCTAGCGGGCGCTTGAAAAGCGGCTAACGTTAGAGCCCGGCTTGCCGAGTTCTGACGCCTCTGCCCACTCCCCACTCAGGCGCACCTCAAGAGGTACGCCTGCCGAAGATGTCATCCTGTTTTGTAGGAGCGGTGGTTTGCCATGCCCGACGGGTGCCACCGCGATGCCAACAACGCTGGTTAGTGGGAGGATCTTGGCTTAGCTCAACCACAGGTGGTTATCCCACCAGCCCCCCGGCAGTTCCAGCCACTGGCTTTGTACCTCTGCGGTGCGGCTATCGTAGTAGCGGCATTTGCCCTGCCCCGAGGTCACCGCGAAACCGGCCGACACCGCACCAACACCGGCACAATCCGACATGGGCGCATCCAGCAGCGTGTCACCGCTATCCAGATCCCAGATAAAGAACCGGTTTCCCCGCGGGGCCGTCATGGCGATTTGTCGCTGCTCGCTGTGAATGGCAATGCTGGCCGTGTACTGATCCATCATCGCCAGCTGCGACTGGCTAACCGGGAACGGCTGGTAGGCTCCACCGGGCCGCTTGATCGCCAGCAACGGCACACGGTTGTAGGCCGGGCCATGATACTGCTGGCCGGTGATCACGGTGCCATCGCCAGCCACATCCAGGTGACGGATGCTGCTTTGTGCATCGGCCAAGGTTTCTTTGCTGATCAGCTCGCCATGGCGGCTCATGATCACCAGGCTGGGCGCCATGGCCTCCAGGTTCATTTCCTGGCGACTGCCCTCTTCAGTACGAATGCCGCCATTGCCGATGACCAGAGATTCGCCGTCTGGCATCCAGGCCAGTTCGTGGGGGCCAACGCCATGGGTGCTGGCTTCTCCGTCATGCACCAGCTGCAACGCGGCCCGATCAAGGAGATAGCGACCCAGCACGCCGCGGCCGGGTTCACGGGTGTCGTTTTCGGTGGTGTATAGCCACTCGCCTTGGGCATGAAACACCGCGTGGCCATAGAAATGCCGATCCGGCTGGCTGTGCAGGGTTTGCAGCAGTCGGCCATCGCGCAGGTCGATCAGGTAACTTTCCCGGGCCGGCCGACGCCCCACATACAACGCCACCGGCAGGAACGGGTGGCGGGCCACCGCATGACAGCGTTCGGCCACTGGCGTGGCAAATGCCCGCTTACCATTCAAGTAATAGCCCACGGCATAATGCTGACCGGCATCATCGTTGCGCGCGGAAAGCAGCAAAGGCGATTCCGCCCCCGCGCCGGGCCATAGCGACCAGCCGCCCAGCGCGGCCAGTCCTGCCATCGTCGCCCCCGCACCCAGCAGCTTCCGTCGTGTTAATGGCATAACGCTCTCCGCGAGCCCGCACTGCCAACGCCGTGCCTGGCTTTTTAACTTTTAACTTTTAACTCGTAGCTCACAACTCACAGCTGACTCTAATCCCCGTCGTTGGCGTTAAAACCAATCTGGATATTCAGGTTTCGGGCCAGCTCTCTCTGTTGGCGGTTTTCCAGGTTATCCAACGCTGCATAGAGCACCGTCAACGTCTCTCTGTGTTGCGACGCTTGCACCAGCTCCATCAGCGGCGCAGGCAGGGCTGCCAGTTGGTTGGCCACGCCTGCATAGGCCTGGTCGATGTCTTTCACTAGGGCCGCATCGCTCACCAGTGAACGCACTCGTTCCCACACCGCCTGCGCGCCTTGCAACGACGCCTGCAGGTTTTCAATGGACTGCCGGCTGCGCCATGCCTCCGCCTGGTAAGGCTGAGCCACGCCCTGATTCAGGCGTCCCATGGGCGTGCCCAGTTTTTTCTTCAGCACATCCACCCCTGTGATCTGCATGCGCAGAATTGCCGCCAGGCCTTCATCCGCCGTGGCGTAGCGATCATTGGGGAAGTCGCGCAACTGCGTCAACATGCCGCCCGGCTCGTTCCACAACGCCAGCACCGCCTCGGACAACGCCAGCTGGTGGCGGGCGATGCCGGTGAGCAGCGGGCAGTAACGGTCACGGCTATCCGCCAGTGTGACCGATTCATCAAACAGCACATATTCAAAGGCCGTCAGCCCCTGCACCACCACGCTGGCCTGATCCAGTTGCTCACGGGTCAGCGGATCGGCCTCGTCCAGCAGCGTTTCGGTTTGCCGAATCACCATGTTGCGCTTGTCCGGCCAGAACTGGACCTGCCAGCTGCGGTTGCCTTCGGATAGCGGACCGACCATCAACGGCTGCAGGTACGACCACCGGGACTGGGCCTGATAAAACGCTGCTTTCAAACCATCCGTCGATGCTTGCGGATCAGCGCAGTACGTATCTGCACTGTCCTTCAGGGCGGCATTGCTGTCGCGCCATTGCTGGTGGGCGGGCAACAGCACATCGTTGGCAAGCCGAACGGTAACTTCCTGGCGCGGGTTACTACACGCCGTCAACAGCACCGACACAGCGACCGATACCAGTATAACCAGAGCACGCATAATCACTCCTCAACCTTAAAAACCGTGACAGGAAAAACGTTATAAAGAATTTAAAAACGCCAGCAGAGCAGCGCGCTGCTCGGCGTCAAAGGCCAACACCGCATCCCGCGACTGAGCCGCTTCACCGTCATGCCAGAGAATGGCCTCCATCAAGTTGCGGGCACGGCCATCGTGCAAGAACTGGGTGTGCCCATTCACGGCTTCGGTGAGGCCGATCCCCCAGAGCGGCGGAGTACGCCATTCCTGGCCATTGGCCAGAAATTCCGGGCGACCATCCGCCAGCCCCGGCCCCATGTCATGCAGCAACATATCCGTGTAGGGACGAACAGTCTGGTTGCTCAATTCCGGTTCCGCGGCATCGGCACCGGTGGTAAACACCGGCACATGACAGCCCTGACAATTAGCCTGGAAAAACAGGCTTTTTCCCGCCAACACTTGCGCATCGTCCACATCCCGGCGGGCGGGCACCGCCAGATTGCGTGTATAAAAGGTGACGTTGTCGAGGATCGAATCGCTCACTTCCGGCTCGCCGCCGTTGGGCATCGCCAGGCAGTCGGGCTGAGCGGTGGAACAGGAATCCGTGGATACCAGATGGCTGGTCAGGCCCATGTCATTGGCGAAGGCTTCCGCATTCTGCTGACGCAAACTGGGCTGGCCGGCTTTCCAACCGAAGCGCCCCATGGCCGTAGTGTTGTTGCTGCGGTCCCAAACCCGGTTGGCCCGGCCGCTGATACCATCACCGTCCTCATCTTCCGGGTCGGCATGAGTCAACAGGTCAGCTTCCGGAATAGCTTCGAGCAAGCCCAGCCCGATGACTGGCGGGGCGATGCGGGCGGAAAACAGGGTCGCAGGATGCATATCACCGTAGGCCAGCTGGCTGAAACTCAAACGCGGTTCGCGCAGGCTAACTGAATGGCCATCCTCGAAGGTCACAGTGCGCTCGCGGTAATCCACCCGCACTCGCCCTTCCGGCTCTATGCCCGGAATGGCCGCATCCTGAAACTGCCCACCATAGTTTGGCTCAGGCATTAACCCGCCCTGGGTCAGGTCATCCTCGGCTCTGGCGGGCACGGACAAACGCACCAACATGGAAACCGCCTGCTTGGCATCCGGCCCGGGAGGATGGCCGCGACCATCCTTGATATGGCAGTTCTGACACGCGTTGGTATTGAACAGCGGCCCCAGCCCATCCCGGGCATCGGTGGAAGCCGGCGCGATCACCCAGGGATTGCGGAAAAAACTGTTGCCCACGCTGAAGTCCAGCCGCCGGGACGGCGATAAATTGGCCAATGGCAGCGAGAATGCATTCTGATCCGTCTTGGTGACGGTAGCCTCACCCGCAGACAGAATTTCGCCGGGTTCGGCTTCGGTAAACGTGGGGCCGGCATCACAGGCCGCCAACAGGGCGACGAGGGTCAGCGGGAGATATCGCAAGGGTCGGGCTTCCTTCTTTCTTGATGGCTGGCGGGCCGCTGGCTCAAGCGCGCCTGCAATCAAAAGGGGCCTGCGCCCCTTCTGTTCACGCGCGTCTTTCAGGTTCTGGCGTCAGAAGCTGTGATTGGCCGTATCCGGGTTCAGGGCCTGAATGTTCAGCACCCGCGCCGCTTTTTCAATGCTGGTGGTTTGCACTACCAGGGCGTCTATCGCTGCATTTACCGTGTCCGCGCCCTGCGCATTGCCCGGCGCAATCAACTGGTCAAAATGGGCGCCATTGTTGGCGCTGTCCACTAGCACCTGCAGCGCTGCTTCGCTGGCGTTCAGGTCAGTTTTTAGCTGGCTGTCGGCGGCCGCCTGGTTCGCCGCTACCAGGTCGCTCAGCGAGGGACCAGTCAGGGTCTCCCCGTTCACCCGCTGATACTCGCCCAGGTACACATTGCGAATGCCCTTGCCGTTATAAAAGTGCGACGCATGGGTGTTATCGCTAAAGCAGTCGTGCTCGTCTTCCGGGGAATGCGCCGCCAGCGCCACTTTCATGCGCTCGCCGGCCAGCTCGCCCAGAGACAAGCTACCCATGCCGAACAGCATTTTGCGCAGGCCGTTTTCCACGCTGTCTGCCTCCAGCTCGGCGCGGTAATTCTCTTCCTCTGGGCGCCACTCATCAACCATCACTTCCAGGTCATCAATCAGCAGATCGGTCACCACTGACAAGTACTCGCGACGACGATCGTTATGGCCACCCGTGGCCTCTGAGCCTGTGGCAAAGTCTGTGGCCGGGCGCTCGCCGGCACCAGCATCAGTGCCGTTCAGGTCCTGGCCCCACAGCAAGAACTCAATGGCGTGGTAACCGGTGGCCACATTCACTTCGGAACCGCCCAGTTCGTTGAGGCTGGCCAGCAGTTCCGCATTCAGATCCGTCAGGTCCAGGGTCTGCTCACCGATTTTCAGGGACTCGCTGGCAATGATATTGGCGCGGGCACCGGGGTTACCCATCACCGCCTGGTAGTCTTCGTTGACGTAATCGATCAGGCCCTCATCCAGCGGCCAAGCATTCACCTGCCCTTCCCATTCATCCACAACGGCATTGCCGAAGCGGAATACCTCGGTCTGCATGTAGGGCACCCGCGCGGCACGCCAGGCATCGCGAGCCGCGGCCAGGTTGGCCTCGGTGGGCGCCGCCAGCAGGGTGTCGATCTGCGTTTTCAAGGTGCGGGCGCCGGCCAGCGCATCGCCATAGGTAGCCAGCGCCACATCGCCGTAATGGCTGACCACCTGTTTGCCCTGCGCCTCATCATAGGCCGGAGCCGTGTCGGCGTCGGTGGATTGCGGTTCGTCGCTACAGGCAGACAAGAACAGGGAAGCCAGCAACAGGCCCCCGGTGGACAGGCGGGTCAGCATGAAAATTCCTCGATGACGTCGGACAAAACAAGCAAAACGCACCGGTGCACCGGCGCAAAAGCAATCTGGGTGCACATAATGCGAATTATTCTCATCTTTTTAAAGGGGGGCGTGCAAAATTTGCACATCATTCTCTATCTTTTCGCCACAATTCATCAGATAACGGCAGATAAACAGGTCGTTTACGGTGAACCTCGTTCACAAAGCGCCTAAAATAGCGCCGCTCTTCACTCCCACCTTTTGCCTACCGTGCGAGTCGCCCGTCATGACCACCATTTTACTGATACTGGTAGCGCTGGGCTTTTTGTCCATCGTCGTCGAAGACGTCGTCCATATCGATAAAGCCAAAACCACCCTGTTTTTCGGGTCGTTCTCTTGGCTGCTTTTCTTTATTGCCCCCCCGGCCCACCTCAGCCACGACGCGCTGATGGAAAGCCTGAATGAAAACCTGCTGGATATCGCCACCCTGTGGCTGTTCCTGATGGCCGCCATGACCTTTGTGGCCTATCTGTCCGGCAAGGGCATTATCGACAGCATAGTCAACAAGCTGCTGCCCGAGCACATCAGCGAACGCAAGCTGATGCTGCTCACCGGCCTGTTCGCGTTTCTGTTTTCCTCCATGGCCGACAACATTACCGCCACGCTGGTGTGTATTGCAGTGTTGATGAACCTGAACCTGCCGACCAAGAAGCTAATGCGCTACCTGGTGCTAGTGGTGTTCTCGGTGAATGCCGGCGGCACCGCGCTAATCACAGGCGATGTCACCACGCTAATGATCTTCCTGGCGGGAAAAGTGAACATCCCGGATCTGCTGTTACTCAGCCTGCCTGCCGCCGGGGCGGTGGCGGCACTGGCCTTCATGTTGTCGCTTGGACTCAGTGGCGATGTGCACATAGAGAAGCAGCACAACGCGATCGAACGCGGCGACAAGGTTATCGCCCTGCTGTTTTTCGGCACCATTATCGGCACCATCGCTGCCAACGTGGCGTTCGGCATCCCGCCGGTGCTGTGTTTCCTGTTCGGGTTATCGCTAATGTTCATGGTGGTACAGTTCCTGAACAAGGACGAACCGATTCTGGAATACATCCGCAAGATCGAGTTCGACACCCTGCTGTTCTTCTTGGGCGTATTGCTGCTGGTGGGCATGCTCAAAGAACTGGGGATGCTGGCCTACTTCCCGGCCCTGTATGACGTGATGCCACCGATAGCCGCCAACTTCCTGGTGGGCCTGGCCTCGGCGTTATTCGATAACGTTCCGCTCACCGCCGCCCTGCTCAATTCCGGCATCGAAATGAACCTGGCGCAGTGGCTGTCACTGACCTATTCGGTGGGGGTAGGTGGCTCACTACTGGTCATCGGCTCCGCCGCCGGGGTGATCGCCATGAGCAAAATTGAGGCACTCACCTTCGGCAGCTACCTGCGTTACTTCGGCTATCTGCTGGTGGCCTATACCGTAGGGTTTGTTGCGGTACTCGGACTAGGGCAGTTGCTCTAGTAAGCCGACCAACGGCCTTCGCGTTGCAACTGGTTTTTCCATTTCCGCCAGCGGGGCTCCGCATAGGCCGGGCGGGGTTTCAGTGCCCTTAACGGCACCCAGCCCCCCGGCGCCAAGCGGTCTACCCACTGTTCACCGGGCAAGAAGGCCTCCCCTTCGTGGGACAACCCATCGCAGCTATAACGGAAACGCAGCAACCACAGCATCTCCTCTCCAGCCTCTGGCTCATTGTATTGCGTCACGGACAACACCGCCCCATCCACATTGGTGCCGTGTTCTCTGAGCAAGGCCCGCTCGTAGTAATAGCCAATGCTGCTAACACTGGTCACCAACGCCATGATCATGACGCCGATGCCAATCAGCGCAAAGAAAGCCCCGCCAAACGCAGCCCCCCAATCATCGCCACCTTCGAACCAGAGCAGTCCACCCCCAACCGCCGCAAACGGCAAGCCGAGAAAAAAGAAAAGCATGAAGAAAAGGGAAAAATGCTGGCGTACCGACTGCAACAGCAGCGGCCAACTTAGCGGCCCAATGGCCATAGGGGGGCTCCCGTCCCGGAAACAGTCAGACAGGAGCATACCGAAAAAGCCCCCGGAGCCCGAGGACTAACAGGCGGATAAGTTCGGATCAATTAGCGCCGTACAGGTCGTTATCCAGATCCTTCAAGTCCTTGTCCAGCTGTTGCCAGTTCGCCTGGCTATCCACGTTATCGGTGCCGGCGAGCTCGTGGTATTCATCAATGCGTTGCTGCAATTCCGTCAGCACGTCCTGCAGGGCCAGCTGGTGCCGCTCGGCTTCAGTGCTGCGATCTCCGCCGCCCTGCTTTTCCAGTTGATCCAGCTCTGTTTCCAGTTCATCCAGTTTGCTTTTGATATCGGCAATCATCTGTTTACCGGTTTCCATAATCGCAACTCCTTGTTCGATCAGGGATTCACAGGCGAATCCGGTTTCAGAGTGGCCCCATTTATTGAACAGGGTCAAGTCTGTCGCCGGCAACGGTACAGACGGTCAGACAATCGGGCACCAATACGTGTTCCCTGAGCCCATAATGGTTATGGTCGTTGTTAACCGCTACATTGCGGAACAGCCCCCCCCCTTTCCCGATTGACCATGTAGGCCAACAATGAAAAAAACAGCAGAACGAGCAGAGCTGCTCAAGGACATGATTCAGGAAGCCATTGAAGATGGCGCCACCACCGTGGAAGACGTGCACCAGCATATTGCCGGGCTACCGTTTGACGCGCTGGAGAAGCTGGGCCTCTTTGAAGACAAGGCCCCGGCCCTGAAAGAGAAACAGCGCAAAACCATTGGCCTAGTGTACGACACCATTCGCAAGGTAAATCAGGAAGTCGGCACGCTGATTTCCGAACAATTTGCCGCGCTGGAAGATGCCCGCACCGCCGCCAAAAATATGGACGACAAGGAAGACTGATTACCAGCTGGAGCCGGCTTTAATGTAGTACGCCGTATCTTCCGGGCCGCGCGCCACATCGACCCCCATGGTCATGCCGTAACGGCGCGCAATCAGATAACGAAAACCTGCTCCGTAACTATTGGCCACCTCCGCGTCAGACAAATCACTCAGACTCTCCGCCGCCCGGCCACCGCCGGCAAAAGTATTAAACCGCCAGCGCATGCTGGCTTTCCAGGTGGCTTCCACTTCTGCCAACGCCACCGCATTACCTTGATAGCGCACCGCGGGGATACCGCGCAAATCAATATACGGCGCCACATAAGGCGCCAACCGCGTACTGTCACTGACTTCGATACCGTCGTACTGCATGCGCAGCGCAAAATTAAAGTGCTCGTTCACATTCCAGTAGTTCAGCCCTTCCAGGGTGTAACTGCCGTAATTCGCATCACTGCCGATACTGTCGCCGAACCACACATAATTGGCTGAGTAGTACAGGCCGCTCTGTGGCGACATGGGGTTATCACGGGAATCGTATTCCATCAGCACCCCCAGGCCAGAGTTACGGCTGGTTTCGCCCAAATGATTATCCAGGTAACGATTCACCAATTGTTCCAGGCCCGAATTCGGCAAGCGGATATCCTCTTGCAACTCCAGCGTCACCTGACGATAAACCTGGCGGGCACCGAGCATCCAGGGGCTTTTACCCAATCGGAATTTCAGCTCTTGCACCACCGCCGGGCCATCCAGGTTCAGCTCGATCGGTCGATCCAGCTGCCGCCCACTGAAAGAGTAAAAATCCAGATTCAAATCCGGGTACAACGCAAACCCCCGGTAACGAACCCGGTCGTCATACCAAAAGCCCATGTGCCCCAGCCCCGCGGCCTTGGTACCATTTTCTGTCGCCCCCAAGCCCGCCACCGTAATGTTGTTCGGCAGAATGGCCGGCGCAGAACCACTCACTCTCTGTTTTTTCTGCTCATCGCTTTCGTGAAAAAAAATGCCCGCCACGCCCAGACCATTGCCCACCGCAGGTTCGGTAATCAACATGGGAACCGGCAAAAAGCCCATCGGCACTTCAGACAGATAACGGCTGCCGTCCAGCATGCCGTCTTCCGGATCGATCATGTAATCCTGGAAAAAATCTGCCTGAGCGGCGCCGGCCATCAACCCCGTAACAACCGCCAGCATCCCTCGCTTGAGCATGACCCGATCCCTGTCAGTTTGAAATTATCGCGTTGTTGCGCTTTGATAATCGCAGACTTGCTGCGATGACTCCATCATGCCTCATATTTCGCCCTTTATTGGATTATTACTGGTTACCCTTCTCTCCACCGCCTGTCAGGCGCAGCCCAGCTATGATCCTGACAACCGCCCTGCCAGCACCGCTCTACCCAGCCCTGCCGAGGGCCCCATCGCCGAAGGGTTGACACAACTTCACCAGAACCCCGAGCATGAGAACCAATCGGGCTTTTACCTTTTGCACGAAGGGCTGTCCGCTTTTGTGGCACGCGTTGCCCTGATTGAAGTGGCCCAATCCTCACTGGATCTGCAGTACTATATTGTTTCCGACGACACCTCATCGCGGATCATTGTCGCAAAGCTGCTGGAAGCGGCTGATCGTGGCGTTCGGGTCCGGCTTCTGGTCGACGATCTGGGCACCCGAGTAACAAACCCCCTTGTTGCCACCCTCGAACAACATCCCAATATTTATATCCGCATTTTCAATCCGGTAGCAGCCCGCAGCGGCATTAGCCGGGCGTTTCAAATGGCCTCACATTTCGGGCGCACCAACCACCGCATGCATAATAAACTGATGGTGGCGGACAGCAGCGTCATGATCACTGGCGGGCGCAACCTGGGTGACGAGTATTTTTCCAATACCAATGTGGATTTTCAGGATGTCGACGTGATGGCCGTGGGCAAGATTGTCCCGGACGGCGTTGCCAGTTTTGACCGGTACTGGAATACGCTCGCCTCGGTGCCGATAAACCAAGTTCTCGATGCCAACGATGCGGACATGGACCTGCCCACCTTGCGGCACAGCCTGCTCGCCTTTCTGGATGAACAGAGAAACAGCGAATTTGCCAGCGCCCTCTCCGGCTCCAACCTGGGACGCCGCCTTGTGGAAGGGAAAGTGCCACTGGACTGGGGGCAGGCCACTCTCTACGCCGACCCACCGGAAAAAGCCACCGCCCGTGACACGGTGAGCCGCGACGATTATCTGGGCGCCTCTCTCAAGCCCCTCCTCGACAGCGCGCAACAACGGCTGCAAATCAGCTCTGCCTATTTTGTGCCCGGCGATGCCGGTGTGGCACTGTTTTCAGCACTGTCAGAGCGTGGCGTAAAAATCGATATCCTGACCAACTCCCTCAGCACCACCGACGTGGCTATCGTGCACAGTGGCTATGTGCATTACCGCAAACCGCTACTGGAGGAAGGCATCACCCTGTGGGAACTTCGCGCTGAAGCCGGGCAACAGGAACGCATGCACTGGTTCAAGGGCAAGTCCCGCGCCAGCCTGCACGCCAAAACCTTTGTCATCGATGACGACCGCACCTTCATCGGTTCGGTAAACCTGGATGGCCGATCGATTTTGCAAAATACGGAAATCGGTTTGCTGATTGAAAGTGAGTCGCTAAATCAACAACTCAGCCAGCTTTTTGCCAGCTGGATTACCGAGGATTCAGCCTGGCATGTCAGCCTGAATGAAGAAGAGGATTTGCAGTGGCAAGCGCGGGACGCGAACGATCACACACCACTGACCGTGGACCACGATCCGGAGACCTCTCGCTGGCAACGCTTCAAAGTATGGATGCTGTCGTGGCTGCCGATTGAATCGCAAATCTGAAAATGACGGGGCGAGGAACGTTACTCGTCATTGCCATCAGTCTCTTTTTCTTCATTCCCGTCATCACTGCCATCACCAAAAATATCCTTGGCCCTATCGCGAAAAAAGTGCCCGGTTTCACGGGTCGCATCACGGGTGGCGTGGCCGATATCGCGGGTGACATTGCGAGTGGTCTCACCGACCTCACGACCACTGTCTTTTATTTCCTGTTTCTGTTGGCTGGAGCACGCGGACACCATCAGCAACACGGTCAAAACCATCACGATCCTGTTCATTACTACCTCGTCATTCTGCGCCCAGTCTGATCCCGTCGCGACCACGCACAATCATCCTGTAAAAAAACCATTTATTGCACGTCGCAGGGTAGGCGCATCAACAAATCCGTGACACCCACATCAACACCTGCTTGCGACATTAACGTAGTCACCTGGCCACGGTGATGAGCCTGATGATTAAAAAAATGCGTCAACAAACTGCCAAACCGCCGCCGGGCAGCAACGCCCTTGCTATTACGGTAGGACAACAGATAATCCAGATCGGCTTCACGCAGCGCCCCACACCAATCCATTATTTTCTGATCCAGCCATAACCGGTGCAAATGCAGTTCTCGAAACGTGTCTCGCGCCGGCACATCCAACGCTGACGGTGTGGGCAATATCGCCATGGGCGCCAGGCTGTCAATGCACGCCGGGTGCAACGCAAACCGTTTCAACCACAGCGTGTCTGCTACCACCAGATGATTCAGCGTGCCCTCAATCGAGCCAAAAAAAGCGCCCCGGTCCTCCTGACGCATCGCGTCCGGCATGGTAACGGTGGCCTCATAAAGGCGCGCGTTCATCCACTGATTATAATCCGCCAGCAAACGAACGGCGCTCAATTCACTCACGGCGCCTCAGCCCTCATTGATCCACGTTCGCACCGGCACAAAACGCTTCAAAGCCAGCGGGCGCATTGGCAAACCCCTTGGCCTCAGCCAGCTCCCAGGAACGCTCGCAGGTTGCAGTCGCCGGGCACCATTGATAGCCACCGGAAGGCAAGCAGCCGTGGCTATCCCGGTCGGCCCCCACCGGCTTGCCCGACTCACAGCCACTGAGCAGCCCTAAAGCCAACAGCATCACCGGTATCGCGGTTTTCATTGCGTTTATGTCGCACTCCTTATGCACCACCGCGCCGGACTCCCGGCCACGGCTGGCTCTACGACGGATTTCGCAACCCGTCTCTCAACCGACCAGCGCATTATCATCGCCGGCCTTTCCCGATTAGAATGGGCGGCTGGCCCACCGATCCATTCTAATCGGGAAAGCAGCACATTGCTGCGGCCACCGACAAGCCCGTTTTCACAGCACCTGCAGTCGCCATGGACAACAGTATGCATAGGACGCAAACACCCGCGCAAACCGGCCCAGCCGGCAGCCGGCTGGTACAGCTGCTCGCCAGCCTGGACCCGAAAGCCGCCGCGTCCTCGCACCCCTGTTTCGCCGAACGGCTGGGCCGCCTGTTTGACCTGTCCGACACCATTGCTCTGGATGCCGCCACCCAGCACCGCCCCAATGGCCCCTTTTCCCCCCGGGACGACATTACCGACATCCTGCAGGCCGACCTGCTCAAAACCCGCAACACCCTGCTGGAAAACCTGAGCCACAGCTTTGCCGGCAAACAGGCCGCCTCGGTGATCAACCTGCCCGCCGTGAACGGCGACGCCCCGGCGGGCAAGCGCCCCACGTTCGGCCCCTATGAGCGCTTTCATCAAGCCCACCAGCGGCAAATGATCGCCGCACTGGCCAACCTGCGCCTGCGTGTCCGGCGCCAGCTTACCGCGCACAGTGCCGAGCTGGCCCGGCTGGCCGAGCTGGATGCGGTGTTCGAGCAGAGCCTGCAGCCCTACGTACGCCGTTGCTTCACCGCCCTGCCCGCCTTTCTGGAAAAACGCTACCGCGCACTCTGGCAGCAAGGCCAGCACACACCGCCGCAAGACTGGATGGCCGCCAACGGCTGGCTCAACCAGTTCTGCCAAGAAATTCAAATGCTATTACTCGCTGAACTGGACGCCCGCCAAGAGCCCATTCTGGGCCTGTTGGGCGCCGCCACCGCCGCGTCCTGCAACGCCAACACCGGCTCCACGTTCGCCGACATTGATGACAAGGAAAGCACCACCCCATGAGACGTTTTTTATTTGCTCTACCCTTTGCCCTTGGCGCCGTGGCCGTTATCTGGATTGGCTCCACCTTTCTGCGCAATCCGGTGGCCCTCACCGTTACCCTGCTGATCGCCGCCGTGTACGGGCTGGGTTTTCTGGAACTGCTGCGCTATCGCCGCGACACCGCCCGGCTGGATCAACAACTGCAGCAGCTCCCCGAGGCGGATGCCGGCCGTGAATCCCTGACCCGCTGGCTCACCGACCTGCCCGGCACCCTGCGCCATGCCGTACAACGCCGTGTCGACGGCCACCCGGCGGCCCTACCCGGCCCGGTGCTGACCCCTTACCTCACCGGGCTGCTGGTCATGCTCGGCCTGCTCGGCACTTTCGTGGGCATGATCGTCACCCTGAAAGGCGCCGCCACCGCCCTGGATGGCAGCAGTGAATTAACCGCCATTCGCAGCGCCCTGTCCGCGCCTATTGCCGGCCTGAGCCTGGCCTTCGGCACCTCCATTGCCGGCGTGGCGGCCTCCGCCATGCTGGGGCTCACCGCCACCCTGTGCCGCCGCGACCGCATGGAGGTGTCCCGCCTGCTGGACGACGCCGTGGATGGTCAGCTGTACCGCTTTTCCCTGAACCATCAACGTGAAGCCGCCTACGCGGCCCTGCAAAGCCAGTCCCAGGTATTCCCGGAGCTGGTCACCGCCCTGCAGACCCTCACCGGGCGCATGGAACAAATGGGCGAGCAACTCACCGGCAATCAGCAAGCCTTCCACAGCGGGCTTCACGAGCAATATCAGGGCCTGGCCCGGTCCGTTGGCGACTCCCTGCGTGACACCCTGGCCGACAGCAGTCGCCTGGCCGCGGAAAGTGTGCAGCCGATCATGGCCCAGTCACTGGCCAGCCTCAGCGAGCAGGTCCAGGGCACACACGAAAAGCTCAACGCCATTACCGAGCAACAGCTCGGCACGCTTACCGATCGCTTCCGCGACACCACCGAGCACGCCGCCGAACACTGGCGTGCCGGCCTTGCCGAACACCAGCAAACCAGCGCCCGGCTGGTCAACGACATCAGCACCTCGCTGGCCGCTCACCACGACCAATTCCAGCACAACAGCAACGACCTGTTGCAACAGGTCCGGGACACGCAACAACAGCTTGGCAGCGCCAGCGAACAGCAGCTGGCCACCATTACCGGGCAATTTCAGACGGCCACCCGCCAGGCACTGGATGATTGGAACGCCGGGCTGGAAGCCCACCGGGCCAGCGGCGCGGACTTGCTCGAGCAAGTACAACGCACCCAACAGGCCGTGGCCGAACACAGCGAAAAACAGTTTGCCGCCATCGCCGGGCAATTCCAGGCCAGCACCGAACAGGCTGCCCAACACTGGCAAACCGGCCTCGGCGAACAACAACGGACGGTGGCTACCCTGGTCAGCGAAATCCGTAGCGCCCTGCACGAGCACAACAGCGAATTCCGCGACAGCGCCGCCGGGCTGCTTAGCGGCCAGCAAACCGGCATGGACAGCCTGATCACCCAGCTGGGCGAACAACTGCATGCGCTACGCGACCAGGAAGCGGCTCGCGGCGATGCCGCCAGCGAGCGCCTCGCCGGGCTGGAAACCACCGTCACCGAACATCTGAGTCGCCTGGGCACCGCCCTGGAAGCCCCCATGACGCGCCTTATCGAAACCGCTTCACAAACCCCCAAAGCGGCCGCCGAGGTGATTACCCGCCTGCGCGAGGAAATGACCCACAGCAGTGAACGGGACAACGAACTGTTGGAAGAACGCCGTCGCATCATGGCCGAGCTGGACACCCTGCTCAGTGGCCAGCAAGCGGCAGCCGGGGCGCAGCGTGACGCCATCGACACCCTGATCCGCACCTCCAGCGAGACCTTGAGCCAGGTCAGTGACACGTTCTCGCAGCAGGTCAGCGACCAGGCCACCCGCCTTAATCAGGTGGCCGGCGATGTCACCGGCAGCGCCGCCGAAGTGGCCAGCCTCAGCGATGCCTTCGCCGCTGCCGTGCAGGTGTTCAGCAGCGCCAACGACACCCTGCTGGACAACCTGCATCAGGTGGAAACCTCGCTGGAGAAATCGTCCGCACGCGCCGACGAACAACTGGGCTACTACGTGGAGCAGGCCCGCGAGGTGATCGAGCTGAGCATGGCCTCCCAGAAAGACGTCATCGACGCCCTGGCCAACCTGCGCCATAGCGATGCGCCCGCGCAGGGTGACCAGCGCCCGGCTTCCGAGGTCAATTGATGGACGAATTACACGACAGCGATGCCCAAGCCTCGCCGGTCTGGGCCATTTTCTCGGATCTGATGGCCGCACTGGTGGGCATTCTGGTGCTGCTGCTGGTGTGGGTAATCGGCATCCAGCTGGAATTAAGCCAGTCCTTGGAGCAGGAAAAAGCCAAACGCCTCGCCGAAGAACAGCGCCGCATGGCCTTGGAAGAAGCCCTGGCCGACCCGTTGGCCAGCGGCCGGGTGACTTTCCACAATGGCCGCATCGGCATCAGCGGCAGCGTGCTGTTCCAGCTCAACTCTGACCAGCTGCAACCAGAAGGCGAAGCCTTGCTGAGCGATTTGGTGAAACCGTTACAGGTATTTCTCAGCCAGCACGACGACATGCTCATGGTCAGCGGCTTCACCGACGATCTGCCCATCAACCGAGGCAATGGCCGTTATGCGGATAATTGGGGGCTGTCAGCCCAGCGAGCCCTCACCGTCACCCGCACCCTGATCGAACAGGGCATGCCGACGGACCAGGTGTTTGCCGCCGCCTTCGGCGAAAACCAGCCGGTGGCCGCCAATGACGACGCCGACAGCCGTGCCCGTAACCGCCGGGTGGAGCTGACCACGGTGCCAAGGCAGAGCGAGGAAGCCGATGCACCCTGATCATGCCGCGCCCTCGCCCACACTCGGCGCCCTGCTGGATCGGCTAGCCGCTCTGCGTGAACAGGGCGCAGAACATTTCGAGCCGGTGCAGTTCCATTACCTGGACAGCCTGGCCCAGCGGCTGGCTGCCCTGCCTGAGCCCCCCATCGGCACACAGGGCAAACTGGCCGCCCAACTGGCCGAGTACGAAGACGCGCTGCATCAGGCAAGAGAGACCCTGCAATGCGCCGGGGAACCCACCAACAATCCCGGCCAGTTCCGTTCCCTGCTACGGCGCCGTCAGCCGGTAATGTCTTCACCTTTTGCACCCTTACAGCAGGCTTATAGCAACCCACCAGCGGATGACAGCCCGGAAGAAGGCAACACCCTGGCAGGCTTGCTGAAACAACAGGAAACCCAGGTACTGGCAGATAATGGCGCCAGCGCCCCTCCCCCGCCGCCCAGGCAGCGGGAGCTGAGCGCCCTGCGCCAGCTTCGCCACCAGCGCCAGGTACACCGGGCACGCCAGCGCATCGACGATGCCATCACCCAGACCCCCAGTGATGCCGGCCCGCTCAACTCCCACCGGCTGGTCACTCGCTCCATCGAAACCCTACGCGATCTGTCACCCGCGTATCTGGAGCACTTTGTGAATTATCTGGATACGTTGATGAGCCTGGAAAAAATCGTCCCCAAACGCTGACCACTCCCCCTTCGTGTTTTGACTACCCTGAATGTCGGATTACGGCTACGCCTAATCTGACCTACACGCGGATCGCAACCGCCATTTCCTGTAGGTCAGATTTACCCAAGGGCACAGAGAGCCTAAAGGCGTAATCCGACATTGGCCTGAAACGAAAGACGCCCCAACAGGTGGGGCGCCCAGCCGATGACAATATGTAGATCAGCCAGCCATTACACCGGCTTCACATCCCCGCTGTCGTCTCCGTTACCGTCACCGCCTTCATCGGGCTGACCGCGCAGCAGATCATCGTGCTCGGCCATTTCCCAGGGCAGTTTGCCCGGCGCCACATTCAGGAAGTGCAGGTAGTTTTCGAACTGGTCGAGCATGTCGCGGATGATATCCACCTCATCGTAACCGAACACATCGTAGGAACGGCCACCACGGCGCAGGAATACCTCGGCCCGGCAATATTCATGGGCATCACTCACCGAAGCCTCACGGTTGCTGTAAGCATATTCCGGCACCGGTGTAGTAATCAGGCGGATGTCATAAATAAAACCCACATGCTCATCGCGATTCACCACCAGCTCGGCCCGGACAAACTGCTCATCGAAATCCACCGCCGCATCCCAACCGGCCTTGCGTAGTTCTTCCACTACCTTGTTCATGCTGGACATGGCCGTTTCACGAATAAAGGATTCCACCTCCTCGCGGGTGGGGTAACGGATCATGGCGGTGAGGCGATGGCGCCACTGGCTGCCGGTCATATGGCGGCTATGGGCCATATGCGCCTGCAAGCTGGTTTCCCGGTGCCCTTCAATCACCAGCGCCCGCCACATCCCCACGGCCGCCAGCAAAATAATGATCGCGAACGGCAACGCACTCACCATGGTCATGGTCTGCAGCGCACTGAGGCCTCCGGCCACCAGTAGCACCGATGCAATGGCGCCCTCAAGCACCGCCCAGAAAATCCGCTGCCAGGCTGGCGTTTCCAGCACACCACCGGACGCCAGGGAATCCACCACCAAGGAGCCGGAATCCGACGACGTCACAAAGAAGGTCACAATCAGGCACACCGCCAGGAACGACACCGCGGTGGACCAGGGCAAGTGATCAAACAGCTGGAACAGCGCCACCGCCTTGTCTGCCTGCACCTGAGTGACCAGCTCGGTATAACCTTGCTCCATGATTGCATTCAGTGCCGTATCGCCAAACACCGAGAACCACAGGAAGGTAAAGATACTGGGCACCAGCATCACCCCGACCACAAACTGGCGAATGGTCCGACCGCGGCTAATCTTGGCAATAAACAGTCCCACAAAGGGCGCCCAGGCAATGGTCCAGCTGAAAATAAACAGCGTCCAGTTACCGATCCAGTCGCTGTGCGTATAGGCCTGTAGGTTAAAGGTACGCTCGACAATATTGCTCAAATAGCTGCCCGTGTTCTGCACAAAACTTTCCAGAATATGCACGGTGGGACCCACCACGAATACAAACAGCATGAGGGCAATAGCCAGCACCATATTCAGAATCGACAACCGCTTCACGCCCTTGTCCATCCCGGCTACCACCGACACCGTCGCCATCGCCGTCACAATGGCAATGGCGCTGATCTGCACCGTATTGCCCACTGGCACATCCCACAGGTAATTCAGCCCGGCATTGATCTGCGCCGCCGACAGGCCCAGCGTGGTGGCGATACCGAACATGGTTCCGAGAATGGCAAACACATCAATGGCATGGCCGATAGGCCCGTAAATTTTCTCGCCAATGAGCGGGTAGAACGCCGAGCGCATGGACAACGGCAGACCATGGCGGAAGGCAAAGTAGGCCATCACCAAGCCCACCAGCCCGTAAATCGCCCAGATATGAAAACCCCAGTGGAAAAAGGCAATCTGCATGGCCTGCTTGGCGGCTTCCACGGTTTGCGGGTCGCCCACTGGCGGTTCCGAATAATGCAGCACCGGTTCGGCCACGCCAAAAAACAGCAGTGCAATGCCGTAACCCGCAGAGAACAACATGGCGAACCATTCCGGAAACGAATATTCCGCCTCGCAATGGTCCGGCCCCAGCTTAATATTGCCCCAGGAGGTCAGGCTGATGCCGACAATAAAAATAAAGAACAGCGCCACCACCAGCATGTAGAACCAACCGAAGGTCTCGGTAATCCATGCTTGAGCGGCAGAGAACACCTCGCCCGCCAGTTCCGGATCACTAATGGTGCCGATAATTAGCAATAAAGAAACGATAACCGCCGGCACAAACACCGGCACAAGAATGGTTGAATTTCGCAACACAGCATTCTTCGCCATACATAACATCCCTATTCGGCAAACAGACTGGTCAGCGGTAACCGCACAAACCCCAGATTCTCTATGACCATACAGACCGTTAACTCGCCTTTCCAGCACCCCGCTCACGGCCCAGGTTACGAATATAACTCACCGCCTGCGGCATACTCATGGCCAGCCGTTCAACACGATCCGCTGTAACCCGAATCAGCGAACCCGACCAGGGATCCGGCGCACCAGGCAGATAAATCGTCACCTCGCCGTCATCGGCGCGCCCCACCTCAAAACACAGTTGCGAATAATCATCAAAACGCACCTGCACCGGCACCATTAATGCCTCGCCGCTTGCGTCCAGCGACAAGGACTGGGAAAAGGATTTGATAAAGGCATAACCGGGCAACAGCATTAACAGCCCATCGAGACGATGGTAAAACCGCCGCGCCACCCGGCTCATGGCAAACAGGCCAGCGAGGAAGCACACCAGCACCATCGCCAAAACGGCCACCAGGTCCGCCACCGCAACCCCGCCAATCGACTCCAGTGGCACAAAGCGCTGCACCGGCGCCGCCAGGCGCGACATAAGCTCAAACGCCTTGCCAAACACCACCATGAGCACAACAACCGGGATAAGAAATGCCACCCCGCCAATCAAGGTTGCCTTGAGAAAATGCATCCGTTCATCCTCATTGCTGACTGACTTCTGGATAGCATATTAATGGCCGGGGGACTAGCGGGGGAGGGGGCGTATTCACTGAAACGAAGAATGAGCGGGCCTGGCGTGCAGCCCCGTAAGTTGTATCGACCTAATTTACGGCCCGTCTGGATCAATATCTTCACCAAACATAATCCGGTGACCGTCCGGTGTGGCTACGCCAAACTCACGCAATCCCCAGGGCTTATCCGCGATTTCCTGAAAAATATCAGCGCCGCGCTTCTGATAATCCTGGTAAAGGTCGTCGATGGACTCACAGTTCACATAGGCGAAATACGAATGCTCTCTGGTATCACCGGCAGACATTTCATCCGGGCAATGGCCTACCATTACATGAAAACTGCCCAGGCTCAGGAAGGACCAACCGTCCACACGAAAGCGGGCGGAAAACCCAAGCTTGTCCAGAAAGTAGTTTTCCGTGGTTTCGATATCCTTGACTGCCAGCACATGCTGGGTTGCTTTTACTTTAAACACCGGTGATTCCTTTCATGGGTTTACTTGGAGGCATAACACTGCCGACACGCGCTTGTCGCGGTTCAAACTTGACACTAAGCATTTCTGCCAATGTATGGTCTGACGTCACAGATTGTCACTTCACCCTTCTTCATCTCGTAGTAGTCGCGGACCTTGGCAATACTGTCCCCATATTTTTCTTGGATACGAGCCAAGATTTTCGGATGCCGACTCAAAACACTGGTTAGCGCCCGTCCTCCGCCAAAGAACTTGAGCGGGTATTCGGTGCCGACGACGTATAGGTACTTTTTCTTGTGGGTCCCATATTCCGCCAACTCGAAAAAGTCCTTGAATATGCCATTCTGACGAATAGACTCTGGACCGCCCTGCCAATCAATGAACTTGTATTCGGCGACGCGCATATTTGTCTCAAGGTCAAACTTACGCCCTGTGTTTCCTGCACCCAAGGAGACACTTTCTACCTTTTCCCCAGGCTCAATGATGCCGGGCAAAGAACGAAGAATACCGGCGGCGTGGATAATGACGTTGATTTGACCCGCAACACGCTTTACGGCGATCGCGGAATCCATGAACTTATCGTTGATTCCCTGAGCCGCGCATAGCTCCCCCACGTCATCCACTCCGAAGCCGATGATGCGACTTTCGATATCGGAGAGGCTCTCGGTGAGCGAGTCTCCTTGAAATGCTTCGAGAGCGCCAAGTGCCTTATCTATGGTCATCTCTTTCCTTGTGCATAACGCCCGGCTCACGCGCCTGATCTGCTACCACTTTCGTGGACACTTTTAGGTACACTCCCGCACATAGCTTGCCGGACTTTGATACCCAATCCCAGAGTGAAGCCGTTCCCGATTATAGAATTCGATAAACTCAACAATCCCGGC
>UEXN01000047.1_pt1 | contig 103103 bp, 106 predicted proteins | sample 1796711 | NCBI WGS metagenome assembly UEXN01 (sample SAMEA4772470, study PRJEB27181) | metagenome | reverse complement strand
CGACGTTTGGAAACGGTACAGCACCTACTGTTGAGTTTGATCTAACAAAAATCAAAGAAGATGTTTGGTATATTCGTGGTGTAAAAATTGCTAAAGATTTAGCAACCAATGAGCGACTTGTAGGAAAAGATAATACTGAGGTCGAGTTTAAGGTTTCTGATACAAATAATAATTACGGCTTTGAAAATTCACTAAAATCTCTTATTACACCATATAACGGACTACTAACCGAGCAAAATCTATATGGTCCAGTAATCCCAGTAAATGCCTTTATGACGAGTGTTACAATGAAAGAATCAGATATTGAAAAAACACTTAGAGTTGGAGCGTATGCAGGAGACACACCATCATCCTTTGACTCATACGCATTAATTAGTGAACCTAGCAACTTCAGTAATAATAGAGAACTCGGTCTAGATCTTCCTCCAAACACAGAGGATCTAAAACGGAACGTAGTGTATGCACTGTTAACATTTACTTCAGGTAAAACTCCTACCGTTGGAAATAAAATATATGCTACTTCTCCAACTCTTAGCGCAAAAACTGGAGCAGTATCTTTATTGCGAGGAGACGTGATTGGTATCATACAGGCTGTTGATATAGCCAAGACAATTCCCGGACCTACAACAGCAGATATCTTATTCACAACCACCAATAGAGAAGCATTCACTACTGGTGCAACGGTATTTGTCGAAGAATCTGGTGGATCATTTTCGGCAGTTGTTACAGCAAAGGGTGATCCACAAGTTAAAGAATTATCAGGAACAGTTACACATATAGGAAACTCTAATTTCACGCTAAGTGGAACCACCGCAGACAAGCGTGTTTCAATCAAATACATAACAAGGGTATAGGAAAAAACAAATGGGCGTAGAAAACAACGAATATCAAATCCCGAATCTTAATTCGACCACTTCATTTTTCGATTGGTTCACCAAGACAAATGATGAAGTTATAGCTAAATTAAACAAAGCCAAGATCTATGATATCGATATTTCTGGTTCTAGATTACAGGGAGTCAGTGCTGAACTAGGAACAGCGACCAAAGGACCAACCGCAGGATTCCTTCGTTTTGGTCTTGCCGACAGTGTACCACACGGAATCACTATTCAGGGTGATGTTGGTGTCGATGGTGATGTAACTAACAGAGGTTCTTATGATGTCACGGTCACGGTTTCATCCGGAGTTACTGCCGGTCTAACTGTGGGACGATTCGTTACCTCTGGTTCACAGGGACAGCTTGTATTGTCTATCGCAGCAGCAAGTGGTGGTGCAACATTGGATCCGTACCACGGTAACGAAAGTATTGGTGTTGTGAAAGGCGTTACTGGAAATGAAGTAACCGTCACTACGTCAGGACTCTTTAGTGGATTTACAGGGTTGACCGCTGGTCAGCCATACTTCTTGGATCCCCAGTTCGGTAAGACTGGTGGATATACACTTAACGTCCCCGCTGGTTCTGGGGTAACGAAGAAAAAGCTATTCATAGCCATATCAGGAACAGAAGGATTTGTTCAGATTGGACCATCTGACGTATTATAATAATGAGTATGCACCGTAAAAAATGTGGTGGTTGTAACTGTGGTAAAAATAATCAATATAAATCAAAACACCCCCTAAGAAAGAGTGTAGATAAATTGAAAAATCCTTTGACAATGATGCAGTCATTTGCAATGTCTCTCGCTTCTCGTGGTCTCACTAATAAAAAGGCAGATATACCAACTAAACAATTACGGACATTAAGTTGTTTTGGTGATGAGTCTATTGGTGGATCTTTACCTCCATGTGAGGGTCTAGGAAAAAGTGAAACTAAAGGCAGATTCTATTGTACTGAGTGCGGCTGTGGGGACAGAGAAGGTACTTGGCTGAATTCAACTAATGAAAGCTATTCCAAATTGGATTATCCCAAACTTCACTGCCCCAAAAAAATGCCGGGATTTAGTAATTATATCATGTCAGAAACTAAAGACAATAGTAGGAAATATATCATAGAAAACTATGATGCAGCACAATTAGTTAAAATAACTGTGTCATCACCAGATATGCCCGAAGACAAAAAGCCGATAATATAATTATTTTAGACCTCAAAATCCCCTAAATAACTAAGAGGTGTAAATATGTCAAATCCAAATTCAAGAGAAACCCTTATTGATTATGCTCTTAGAAGACTCGGTTCTCCCGTTGTCGAGATAAATGTAGACTATAAGCAAGCAGAAGAGCGTCTTGATGATGCGCTAGAGTATTTTTCAGAACGTCACTTTGATGGTGTTGAGAGATGTATTTTTGCATATCAAATCACTGAAGACGATATCAATAACCAGTATATCCCCACATCTAAGATACAGAAAGCCATGGGCTTTGGAGACGCACCCGGACCAACAGGTAAAGACCTTTTATCGATTGTTCGGGTATTTAAATTCGGTGCTCTTGCAAACCAAGACATGTTTGACATTCGCTATCAGTTAGCATTAACAGACTATTTCGGAATCAACCGTGGTCTGGGAATGGCTAGTTCACTGGGTCTAGCTGGATATGACAGCACCATGAGATATATTAGCATGGTTGAGCAGTTCTTTAATCCAGAGCACATTATCCACTTCAGTAAGGTCACTGATAGACTCATAATGGATACTGACCTAGCTAGAGATTGTTCCCCCGGACAGTATGTTGTTATTGAAGGATATGCCACATTAAATCCAAACAACTATCCAAAGATTTTTAACGACCGTTATCTGAAAGAATATGTCACTGCACTAATCAAACGACAGTGGGGAGCAAACCTATCTAAGTTTGATGGTGTTCAGATGCCGGGTGGTGTCACACTCCGTGGTGGTCAGTTGTACCAAGAAGGATCAGCAGAGGTTGCAGCACTTGAACAACGAATGCAATCCGAATACGAACTTCCACCACACTTCATAACGGGATAATATGGCACAGAATCCATACATCAGAGATGTTAATAATGAACAAAATCTTCTAGAGGATCTGAATGCTGAATTCATTCGTGCTCTTGGAAGAAACTGTTATTATATCCCAAGAACGCTGAATGATTATGATCCAATATATGGTGAAGATTCTACCTCATCATTTGATCAGGCATATCTTATTGAGATGTATATGGAAAATCCGCAGTCCTTCGGTGGTGATGGGGATATTGTTGGTAAGTTTGGTATTGATCTTAGAGATAAAGCAACTTTTAGAATTGCGACCAGAACATTCGAAAGAGAAGTTACCAAAAGAGATTCTACCATTGTTCGACCTCGCGAAGGTGATTTAATATACTTTGTCTTATCTGACAGTCTATTTGAGATAACCTTCGTAGAACATGAAAATCCACTCTATCAGTTAGGTAATCTGTACTCATTCCTTGCATTTAGTGAATTGTTTGCCTATAATAATGAAGATTTCAATACCGGGATATGTGAAGTAGATGAGTGCTTTGCTAGAGCAAGAAAAGAACTTGCACAGATTGTCACTGTTGGTGCGCCAACAGGAACTCCAAACACGGTGTCTGAGTTCTTCGAGGGTGAAACTGTATTCCAAGTTGGTAATACTTACGGAGAATTTACCAATATCGATGAAGCGACAGCAACTGGTCAAATTATTGGTTGGGATAGTCAAACCCTGCAACTAACCCTTGGAAATATTACTGGATCGTTTGTAACATCAGATACAACATCTGCGATTAAGGGAACCGAAAGTAACGCTGAAAGGTTTGTTGGTGGTACTGGCAATGCAGACTTCTTCAGTCAAATCAATAGCGAAAGCGAAACTCTTCAGGGTGATAATGAAGATTTACAATTAGAAGTCGAAAAAGATGATCTGATTGATTTTTCTGACACAGATCCATTTTCCGGAGGTAATTACTAGTGTTTCAATATTACAACAATGAATCTCTGAGAAAACTGGTCGTTGGATTCGGTAATCTTTTCAATGACATGTATGTTGCCAAATATGATAAAGATGGTGACATCATCGAAAAAGATAGAGTTCCTCTGACTTATGGACCAAAAGAAAAGTTCATAAGAAGAATCAAAGAAGTCAGTACAATCTCCGATACCACCAGAACACGAATCACTTTACCTAGAATGGGCTTCGAAATGTTGGGTATGAGTTATGATCCAACCAGAAAAGCCAATAAACTAAGAACAACTAGTGGAACAATTTCTGATGGTAGTCAAGTATATAATTATGCTGAAGTTCCATATCTTATAAACTTTGGATTATATACCTTTACTAGAACAATTGAAGAGAATCTACAACTGGTCGAGCAGATTTTACCAATATTTGCCCCAGAGTTTATTATCTCGATGAATTTCAGTGATATCAATAAAAGGGTAAATGTTCCTATTATTCTTACCAGTACAGGAATTTCAGAAATTTACGAGGGTGATTTTTCGGAAACACGAAGCATCACAACTACGTTCAGTTTCATAGCAAAGAGTTATGTATATGGTGAGCAAAAAAGTTCACCAATTATCGAACAAGCAGATCTCAGATTCTTTGCAGAGGAAGATGTAGAAAATGCTGTACCGTCAGGTAAACCTGTGCCAGTGCCAGAAACACCAGAAATTACACCAGCTCCTGACGCACCGAGCTTTGGAACAGGTAACGAAATAATCGATGATGCAACTCCAATTGATCCAGTAGATGTATCAGATCCATCAAAACCTGCAATAGTATACCCTATTGGAAACACGTCAATAACAGATTCTACTGGCAGTCTTGTAACAACTCCTGCAAACGGAGCGGGACCACTTGCAATAAATGGATATTATCCATTATACACCACACCAGAGTTGGCAGTTCTTGCAAGTCCAAGTCCTACATCGGTCAGAGAAAATGAAACAACTATTGGATATCATACTCACGAATTTGGTGATGTTACATATTACATGCCTAATGGATTGGGTGCAGCCCAGTTCCACGGAAACTATGAGGGGTCCGGACTAAATATTGGATAAAGGTGAAATAATGAGTGATAAAATTTCGGAAGCTCTAGACACTTCATTCGAAGCAAAGAAACCAGAAGAAGTCAAAAAAGAGCTAATGCAAAGTAGAAAAGAAGTAAAGGTGGACATGGATGACTCAGAAAAAGACTACAACAAAATACGTACAAATCTTTACGAACTTCTTGGCGATGGTAAGGAAGCAATAGATGGCATACTTAAAGTGGCTTCTGAGGGAGATGCGCCTAGGGCTTATGAAGTCGTCGCGACACTCCTTAAAACAGTGGCTGATATAAACAAAGACCTTATGGATCTACATAAGCAGGTCAAGGATGTGAATAAAGACGAGACCGTACATAACCATAATACAACCAATGCGATCTACGTTGGGTCTACATCCGAGCTACAGGATCTAATCAACCCTGACAGAAGTAGAAACAAAGAGATCATCGATGTTAATCATGAAGTGAAGGAAGATGACAAGTAAAAAGGGTGGATATTTAGGTAATGCAAACTTAAAACCGGCGGGGATTGGAATTGAGTTTACAAAGGATCAGGTCAAAGAGTACATGAAGTGTGCTCAGGATCCTATCTACTTCATCAAGAAATACGTCAAAGTCGTGTCTCTGGACGAAGGGCTTGTACCATTCAATCTGTACGACTATCAGGAAGAAATTGTAAACGCTGTCCACAATAATAGATTTGTCATATCAAAGCTGCCTCGTCAGTCTGGTAAATCTACGACTATGATCTCGTATATCCTCCACTATGTTCTATTCAATCAGAGCATGACGGTTGCGGTCCTTGCGAATAAGCAATCAACCGCGAGAGAGATTCTCAGTCGTCTAAAAATGGCATATGAGTACCTTCCACTGTGGCTCCAGCAAGGAATCGTCGAGTGGAATAAGGGATCCATTGAACTCGAAAACGGCTCTAGAATTTTAGCATCCTCCACATCTGCCTCCGCAGTCCGTGGTGGTTCGTTCAACATGATCTTCCTTGACGAATTTGCACACGTTCCCCAGAATATCGCAGAGGAATTCTTTAGCTCTGTGTACCCTACAATCACCTCTGGACAGTCCACAAAGGTTCTAATGGTCTCAACCCCAAACGGACTCAATCTATTTTACCATTACTGGAGGGGAGCAACCAAACGAGAGGGTGAGAAGGGCAAGAATGAATACATTCCAATCGAGATTCATTGGTCACAGGTTCCCAAGTACCCCGGCGGACCTCTGAGGGACCAAGAGTGGAAAGAACAGCAGATAAAGAACACCAGTGAGCAGCAGTTCCAGACAGAATTCGAATGTGACTTCATTGGTTCAACGAACACACTGATCTCTTCGTCGAAACTACATTGTCTAAATTTCATATCTCCAATAGACAATAACAATGATGGTTTGATGATATATGAACAACCCAAAGAGGACCATCTTTATGTGATGGCTGTAGACACCGCTCGCGGACAGGGTTTGGACTATAGTGCATTTCTTGTTGTAGACATAACAACCAGTCCATATAAGGTTGTTGCGAGATTCAGGAATAATACGATTTCGCCTCTTGTCTATCCCACCGCGATTCGGAGTGTCGGTGACAAGTACAATCAAGCCTATTGTCTGATTGAACTCAATGACATCGGAGCACAGGTCGCGGATATCCTATACCAAGATCTTGAGTACGAAAACGTCCTACAGTCCGTCTATAAAGGTAGAGCGGGACAGGTTATTGGTAGTGGTTTTGGTGGTTCACAATCTCAGATGGGTGTCAGAACCACGGGTCCGGTCAAGAAGCTCGGCTGCTCTGTCCTGAAAAGTCTGATAGAAAACGATAAGTTGCTAATAGACGATATGGATATAATCCAAGAACTCTACACATTCGTAGCAAAAGGAGCATCATTTGAAGCAGATGACGGACACAACGACGACCTAGTAATGTGCTTGGTCTTATTTGCTTGGCTCACACGACAGGAATATTTTAAAAATCTGACTGATATGGACATCAGAAAAGACATTTATGAAGATGAAATGAAGAGAATTGAGGAAGATATTTTACCATTCGGATTTTCAACCACAGTAGATGATCAGGAACCAAGTTCTTTTTATGACGGGGATGATTTTTGGCAGACCTCTGACGATCCATTTCTATAAATACCTTAGAAACATAGAAGCCTCTCCGGGAGAGTACAATGGCAGATGTCACAATAGATCTAGATCAACAGGGGTTTATCCCCCTTGGAACTGAAGCAACTGATATAAACTTTGTTGCAGCATTTCCTAGTTTTAACAATTTAGTTGCCGCTCTTGCGACAAAAGACGAGAGAGAACTTGGCTACATGGTAGTCCAGAGCGTTGCTGATTGGTACGCTCGTCTTACTTCAACATATAATACAGGTTGGTATATAGATGAAGACGCTAATTCAGATGGTGTCATTGATGAGGATGAAAGACAGAGCGTAAACGCAACACCAAATGGTAACGCTGCTGGTAACTGGCCAGACGGTCCCAATGACGAATGGAAAGCCGAATGGTGGGCTGTACACAATTATCTACGATATGGTGGAACGTGTGTTATTGCAGGTCCGGCTGACAATCTAGTATCAACAGAAAACAACGCGCTTGAGACTATAGAGAATCTATTTCTTGACATCGATTGTGTTTTCACAAACGATTACAGTAGAAATGAACGAATCATGACCATAGCAAATAATAGAGGTAACTGTATTGCAGTATGTCCTGTTATTATCACTGGTAAATTGGGGGATTGTGCAAATCCTAAAAACGTTCTTGGTATGCCATCCTCATCGACAGATTTGTCGAGTAGTCCAAGTAAGCTTACCTATCACATAGCAGGACAGAAATTACATCTAGGAACCTCACAGTCATATGTCGTTGGAGACGAAACTTCAGACAACTTGATTTCAACACCACTAGCTTCTGATGCAGCGGGTTGTATGGCAAGAACCGTTGCTAGTAGTTCACCATATGGATCTCCTGCTGGAACTGAACGAGGTAGAGTTCTTGATGTTGTTCGACTCGAATACACACCAACAAATAGTGACATCACTTGTCTTTCGGGTGATGGTAATAAAGTTAACTACACCAGAACTTTTCAGGGTGATGGTACAGTAATTTTCTCAGATAAAACTGGTCGCAGAGAATCACAATCTGATCCAGCTATATTTGATTATGTAAATGTCAGTAGAACTTATATCTATCTTAATCGTGCAGTATCAAATGTTGCTCGAAGATATCTCTTTGAAAGAAATGATGCCGCAAATAGAGCTGCATTTGTAAACACAGCAACTCCAATACTCCGTAGTGTACTTTCAGCCGGTGGTATTACTGAATATAGCATAGTATGTGATAGCGTCAATAACCCACAAACAGTTATTGACGACAATGGTTTTGTTGTAGATTTACTAATCACACCTACTAGAAGCGTGCAAACTGTAGCTCTTAGGATTACTGCAAAGTTTGGAACACAAGCTATTCCTAATACATCAACTGGTTCAGGTACGGCATCAGGATCATCTGCAACAACTAGTGGTCGCAATGTGTCACCAACAGCAGCACCTAGTTCTGGCAATAATCTCACATCCGGTTCCGGTGGATATTGATGGCGAACGATAGCAACTTAGATTCATTTATCGATCAGTTTAACGGGGGCAACAGAACCCACCGCTATGATGTGGAAATGAATTTCCCACCCGGTGTTGGTGATTCAGAAACTGACTTAAACAAATTCTTTATTAGAGCAGCCAGTCTACCACCAAGTCAAGTTAATCCTATCCGTGTTCCATATAGAGGTAGGATTTTAAAATGGCCGGGTGATAGAATCTACTTTCCATGGACTTTCCGAGTTCTTGATCAAAATCAAAATAAAAATAAATCTCTCTGGAATAGCTTCAATAAATGGAGCAATCTGATCAATGATCATGAATCAAATGTTAGTAGTCAAGAATGGAATAGATTTACTACAGACTGGGAAATTCATCAAGTTGATAATAATGGTGATAATATAAAATCAGTTAAACTTATTGATTGCTGGCCGACCATCGTTGGTCCAATTTCTATGGATTCAAACTCCATAGATACTTTAGTGGAATTCACAGTCACCGTTGAATACCAGTATAACTTAGTCAAGGGTATCAACTATTAATATAGTATGGAGAAGAAATGGCGATTAATCTATTAGGTTTCACAATTGGAAGAACTACAGGAAGCAGTGATGGTGTTGCAACCGAACCGGCTGCTGTGGCTACGTCTGCAATTTCCCCGGATGAATATGATGGCTCATATTCGTTTGAAACCGGCGGAATCATGGGGACATATGTTGATTTCACCGGAGCTGTCCGAGATGAAAATGCACTCATTCAAAGATACCGTGGATTAGCCCTTTTCCCTGAAGTAGATAATGCGATCGAAGACATCTGCAACGAAGCAATTGTTATGGGTAGTGATAGAAAGCCCGTAAAGGTTGGATTGGGTAACGTAAAACTATCAGAGACAATCAAGAACAAAATGCAGACGGAGTTCGACTATGTTCTTCGACTCATGGATTTCCACAAAAAAGCATACGAAATTTTCAGAAAATGGTATGTTGATTCTAAACTCTATTATCAAATCATAATTGATGAAAAAGATCCAATTAAAGGAATTCAAGAACTACGACCAATTGATCCAACTAAGATTAAGAGAATTAGGAAAGTTATTCGTGACAAAAGTACCACAGGTAAACAGGTATCAACAGTCAAAAAGATAGAAGAATACTATGTTTACACCAATACTGAACAAGATTCAGTTTACCCAACATCAAATTCAGGGCTAAACATCACTAAAGATTCCATTGCATATGCAAACTCAGGGCTTGTTGATGCTAACTCAAAGAGAGTTGTTGGATATCTACAGAAAGCAATTCGACCAATAAACATGCTCAGGCAGATTGAAGATGCCGTGGTTGTTTATCGTGTTTCGAGAGCACCAGAACGAAGAGTTTTCTACATTGACGTTGGTAACCTACCCAAGCAAAAAGCCGAACAATATCTCCGTGAAGTCATGCAGAGATATCGAACCAAAATGGTATATGATCAGGGTACAGGACAGGTCAATGATAGCCGAGATCATATGTCGATGCTTGAAGACTACTACCTCCCACGTAGAGAAGGTGGTAGAGGAACTGAAATCAGTACACTCCCCGGTGGACAGAACCTTGGTCAGATGGAAGATGTTGAGTACTTACTCAGAAAAGTCTATACCGCATTGAATGTCCCCATTACTCGCATGATGCCAGATGGTGGGTTTAATATGGGTAGATCAGCAGAAATCACCCGAGATGAAGTTAAATTCTACAAGTATATCGAAAGACTTAGAACTAGGTTCTCACACATCTTCTTGGACGTTCTACGAGTCCAGTGTATTCTCAAGGGTATTATCACCGAGGATGACTGGAATGAAATCAGTCCGAACATTGAAATCATCTTTAACAGAGACTCATATTTCACAGAACTTAAAGAAAATGAAATCCTAACAAATCGCTTACAAATGCTTGGACAAATTCAACCACTTATTGGTACATATTTCTCAGAGGAATACGTGAAAAGAAATATCCTGCGAATGGGCGATGAAGAAATTATCCAGATGCAAAATCAGATAAATATGGAAAGAGAGATGGGTCAGCTACCCCCGTCCCCTGAACAGCAAGGACTTCAAGGATGAACACAGTTTCTTTAATTAAATGTTTCCTAGAGGAAAACGAAGATGGATTCAAAGAAAATCTGTCTACTATTATCAATGCTAAGATAGAGGAAAAGAAACAAATTCTTGTATTTGAAACCATAAAAAAGGTTTTTGAATCGACTGAAAGTCTAAATACTGAGAAGCCAAATTATGAAATTATCAGTGTTCTTCAGGAATGTGTAAAGCAAAATAGTAACATAGTTATCGTACTAGAAGATGGTAAGGAACAAACTCTTAGACCATCAGATAGTAAAAAAGTTCTTTCAGTTTTTGACAATTTAAACGAATCAAATCAAGCAAATCTAATTAATAGATTAGTTCAAACCCAGACAAACTTCTTCAACACTATAGAATTTTGTTTGAAATTTAAGGAAAGGTATACCTAAATGTCCCAGAGCCTAGACATAATCAGACACATCTTAGATGAGAATCTAATTGATGCAAAGAAAGCCACTGAGGGTTATCTTAACGATATCCTTTCCGGTGCAATCAAAGAACAATACAAAGAAGTTGCCCCCTCACTAGTTGAGGATAAGGGTGGAGCTAAAGCTGGTGGAATGGCCACTACTGCCAACACCATGTCAGCAGTACCCGCAGCCGGTGCAGAAGCAGCAGCAGTGCAACAAGGCACTGGTGAACCTTTCGATAATCAATCAGATGCAGTTGCATATGTAAGAGCAAATTTCACGAATCCAGACGGTACGTTAAATACATCCATGGAATCGATTATAGCTCAAGCGATAGAAGCAGGAGTTATCGCCGCCGGCGATCAAGGCAGTAGTTTCACTTTCCTCTTAAATGCACTTTCTAACATTCCTACTGAGGGCCCCGATGATGGTGGTAGTGTCAGCGATCCAATCTCCGTCGCAGGACGCCCGGAGAGCGGAGATCCAGACGGATTTGGTGGCATCGTCGGTCCTCGCGGAGGCGGAAGTAACCCTCTAGGCAGACGAGAACGTAGATAATAACAAGAAAGGCATAAAGACATGAAACTCATTACAGAAATGGTAGAGGACGTAAACCTCCTCGTAGAGAAAAAAGACGGTGTAAAGCACTATTACATCGAAGGTGTCTTTATGCAAGCAGAGCAGAAGAACCGAAACGGTCGTATTTACCCAACTGCACATATTGGTCCCGCAGTGGAAAAGTATGTCACTGAATATGTAAATAAAAACCGTGCGATGGGTGAACTCAATCACCCATCCGGTCCTACTGTGAACCTCGACAAGGTTTCCCATATTATCAAGGAACTTAAGGTTGATGGAAACAACTTCATCGGAAAGTCAAAAGTCCTTGATACACCCATGGGTAACATTGTCAAAAGTCTCATCGACGAGGGAGCATGTCTCGGTGTGTCCTCTCGTGGTATGGGTTCACTAAAAAGGAACTCAGGCGGAATCAATGAGGTCCAGAAGGACTTCGTTCTATCTGCTGTCGATATTGTAGCGGATCCATCTGCACCAGATGCCTTTGTTAATGGCATTTTAGAAGGTAAAGAATGGGTGTGGGATAATGGTTTACTCCGTGAACAACAAATTGCACAGTATGAAAAACAAATCAAACAAGCATCTCGCAAAAACTTACAGGAAACAGCCTTGAATGCATTCAAGGATTTCCTAACTAAACTTTAAACTTTTATAAATACCAAGAATAGGCTAAAGGAGCTTTCAATGGAAGATACACGATACGAGGAAGAAGAAGAAATGACTGCTGACGCAGGCAACACTTCTACAAACACTGGTTCGGCCGACTATGATGCCTCGGGTCGAGGTTCATATGACGCGTCCGGTAAAGGCGATGCAGTCGCTGATAATTCAGTAATCCCTGATGGGATTGCGCAAGCAAACCAAGCAAGTATTGCTGCTAAGGGTCTTGCTTACGAACCCGCAACTGTCTTTGTTCCCCAGATGGGTGCAGAAGAAGTTGCGGAACATCTTGGAGTCATGTTTGACGGTCAAGACCTTTCGGAAGATTTCATGTCTCGCGCAGGAACTATTTTCGAAGCCGCAGTAAACACTAAAATTAACGATCTTGCGACTCAGCTCGATGAGTCTTATAGAACAATTCTTAGCGAACAACTTGAAGAAGTTGTTGGCAATCTTGCTGAAAAGCTTGACGACTACCTCGGTTACGTAGTTGAAGAGTGGATCAACAAGAATGAGCTTGCTCTTGAGCGAGGAATTAAGACCGATGTTGCTGAATCCTTCATCACTGGTCTTAAGAGTCTCTTTGAAGCCCACTACATCAACGTTCCTGACGAACGATACGATGTTCTCGATGAACTCTTTGAGTCAAACGAGCAGCTTCAGGAAGACCTCAACTCAGAGATCGAAGCAAATGTTAAGCTCAACGCACAGCTTAATGAAACTACAAAGGCTCAGCTTTTCGCACACTATACTCAGGGTCTTGCTGACACTGAAGTCGAGAAGTTTGGTGCTCTTGCAGAAGCAATTTCGTTCGAAGATCCCCAGAGTTTCAACAATAAGCTTGCACAGCTTCATGAAGCATACTTTGAGCACACCGCTCCAGTTGCTGAGCCTGTCGAGCTTATCGAAGAAACAACCAACCAGAGAATCTCAAATGGATCTGCAATGGATCAATACGTTGATACCCTTGGTTTCCATATGAGAAAGCACTAATTTAATATTTTTTACGTAAAACAATAACACTAAACAGGAGAAATCTACAATGGATTTTGATAACCAAGCCCCAATGGATGCTCTTTGCGAAAAGTGGGAACCCCTACTTGAGCATGACGCACTCCCCCGAATCGAAGATTCGTACAAGAAGAAGGTAACTTCGGTCCTTCTAGAAAACCAAGAAAAAGCTCTTCGTGAGCAGTACATTCAGGAAGCCGCACCAGCCAACGCAATGGGTGGTAACTTCTCTGATCCTCAGATCACAGCAGGTGGCGTCGGCGCTCTTGCTGGTTACGATCCCGTCCTTATTAGCCTCGTTCGTCGTGCTATGCCTAACCTAATGGCTTACGACATCGCTGGTGTTCAGCCCATGAGTGCTCCTACCGGTCTCATCTTCGCGATGCGTGCCCGTTACGGTGCTCAAGCTGCTGCTGGTGCTGGTTCAGTTGCTTCGTCCCCCGAAGCTCTCTTCCAAGAAGCTAACGCTAAGTTCTCAGGTAACTCCGGTCCTGTTTCACAGGTCAACGGTGTTGCAGCATTCAGTGCTACCGGTGGTGTAAACCCAACTGGTCGTACTGGTGGTTATGATGGTGCAATTGGTGCCACGTACAACCTTACAGATCCTCGTGATAACTCTGCACTTACACCATTCGGTGAGGCATTCCGTGGAATGCTTACCGGTACTGCTGAAGAGCTTGGTGGCGCTCCCGGAACTTCCGATACCGGATTCGCTCAGATGGCATTCAACATTGATCGTGTTGCTGTCACTGCTCGTAGCCGTGCGCTCAAGGCTGAGTACACTACTGAGCTTGCTCAGGATCTCAAGGCTGTTCACGGACTTGATGCTGAAACCGAACTTGCTAACATTCTTAGCACCGAAGTTCTCGCTGAAATCAACCGCGAACTTGTTCGTACCATCTACTACAACGCACAGTTAGGTGCGCAGCAGACTGATCTAAACGCTTCCGGTAAAGCTGGAAACGTTGGTGGTCTCTACGACCTTAACACCGACTCTGATGGTCGTTGGAGCGCAGAACGCTTCCGTGGTCTCATGTTCCAGATCGAACGTGAAGCTAACACCATCGCTAAGGAAACTCGCCGTGGTAAGGGTAACTTCCTCATCTGCTCGTCAGATGTTGCAAGTGCTCTCGCAATGGGTGGCTTCCTTAACATCTCACCTGCCATCAACAACCAGTTGGAAGTTGATGACACTGGTAACACCTTCGCTGGTGTTCTCAATGGTAAGATGAGAGTCTACATTGATCCCTACTCAAGCACTGAAGGTACTGACTTCGCATGTGTTGGTTACAAGGGAACTAGCCCTTATGATGCTGGTCTGTTCTACTGCCCCTACGTTCCCCTCCAGATGGTGCGTGCGGTTGGTCAAGACACCTTCCAGCCCAAGATCGGGTTCAAGACTCGCTACGGAATGGTCAACAACCCATTCGCTCGTAACGATGGATCCGGTAGCGTATTCAACGCAACCGCAGGTGGTAACCAGTACTACCGTCTCTTCGCAATCAAGAACCTTCACGGTAACTGATTTTAGAGTTCTAATTAAAATAAGCAGCGAGGGTCTTCGGACCCTCGTTGTTTTTTTATAAATACTTTAGTATGTCACAACCACCAACAAATAACTACCTAGCAACAAACTTTTTCAAGTTGGAATTCCCAGAAATTCCAAATGTTGAGTACTTTGCACAATCTGTAAACCTACCCTCACTGACAATATCACCACTTGAGTTACCTGTTGCACAGTTAGGTGTTCCCATTAGAACGCCAGTTGGTAGATACTTCTATGAGAATATGTCAATCTCATTCCTCGTAGATGAAAAGATGGAAAACTGGCTAGAAGTTTATAACTGGATGAGGACTTGTAGTACGGCAGAAGATGTTCCGGGTGAATGGAATGGACATAATAACATTTTCAAAGACGCCACTTTACAAATCATGGATGGATCGTATAATGATATAAGGAAAGTTGTATTCAAAGACATGTTCCCAGTTGGGATCAGCGGAATTCAATTCTCCTCAGTGGTTGTGGACACAGAACCTGTGATTGCGACAGCCACATTTTCTTATACTTCATATTCAATAGAATGAGGAATGAATGATACTTAATGAACTTTATGAGATGGTGAATAAAGACCTAGAGATTGATAAAACAGAACTCGACACCGAGTCACTCAGAACCCCACAAATCCATAACAAGTACCTAATCCTCCACAGCAAAGAAAAGCTGAAGTTGGAACATGTTCTATCTGAGAAGAAAGTCAAGAGACGCAATAAGTGGCTATACTACACAGGTAAAATGTCACAGGAAGATCTCGACAGATTCGGCTGGGAACCGTTTGATCTGGTGATCCTCAAGACCGAAGTAGATCGCTTTGTTGAATCTGACGAGGAAATGATCAAGCTGAGTGCAAAGATTACGCTCCAAGAGGAAGTTGTCAGCTATCTGGAGAGTGTCGTAAAAATGATCTCTAACCGACAGTGGAATATCAGAGCAGCACTCGACTGGATCAAGTTCACACAGGGGGCATAAATAATGTGTGACTCAGATAAATGTACATAAATTAGATTCCGTCAATATGAAAATTGATTGTGACGACTCGATTGCAAAAGAACTCAACCAGTTCTTCACCTTCGAAGTACCGAACTATCAATACACCCCAGCATATAAGAATAAAAAATGGGACGGTATGATCCGCCTGTTTAATCTGTATTCACGCAGACTCTATATCGGTCTGATGGACTATCTCATACAGTTTGCGAAAGACAGGAACTACACAATTGAACAAGATTTCGATAACACCGTAGAACTTGATCCGGATGAAGTCGAACAGTTCATAGCATCGCTGAATATGAAGATAACTCCATATGATTACCAGCTTGATGCAATAAAGCACGCCATCAAGAATCAGAGGTCTCTACTTCTCTCTCCCACAGGAAGTGGTAAATCTCTGATAATCTACTGTCTGGTTCGGTACTGTCTAGAGCAGATCCAAGAGGACGAAAAGATTCTAATCGTGGTTCCAACTACTGGTCTAGTCTCTCAGATGTATAACGACTTCCGTGACTATGCCGGTAAGGAATGGAAAGTCGAAAAGAACTGTCACACGATCTTCTCCGGTCAGGACAAGACCACACCGAAGCAGGTTGTAATATCCACTTGGCAGAGCATCTACAAGATGCCCCCAGAATACTTCGAGCAGTATAAGATGGTAGTCGGTGATGAGTGTCATCTGTTCAAGGCAAAGTCACTCACGTCTCTCATGTCCAAGATGGTAAACGCAGATTTTCGCATCGGCACCACGGGTACATTAGACGGAACACAGGTCCACAAACTGGTGATCGAAGGTCTGTTTGGTAGAGTTCAAAAAGTGACCACCACAAAGAACCTGATGGAAAAGGAAGTCCTTTCAAATCTTTCAATTGACTGTCTCGTCCTAGAATATAAGCCAGAAGAAATCGAAGAGATCAAAAGAGCAAAGTATATCGACGAACTAAAATGGATAGTTGGTCATGAGGGAAGGAATAAGTTCATATCCAAACTCGCAAAGTCTGTAAAAGGTAACACTCTCATACTATTCAACTATGTTGATTTACACGGCAAGCCATTATATAATCTTATCAGTGAGATGTGTCCAGATAAGAAGGTGTTCATGATTTACGGTGGTACAGATGTCGAGCAGAGAGAGGAAATCAGACAGATTGTGGATAAGGAAAAAGACGCTATTCTGGTCGCCTCCTACGGTACATGCTCTACAGGAATCAATATCAAAAACATTCACAATATTATTTTCACATCCCCGTCCAAATCCGTCATTCGTGTCTTACAGTCCATAGGAAGAGGTCTGAGACGCTCTGAGAGCAAGGATAGTATGAAGCTCTATGACCTAGCAGATAATTTATCTCATAAAAAGTACAGAAATCATACTATGCGACATCTTGATGCTAGAATCAAAATATATACTAAGGAACATTTTGATTATAAGCTAATTTCAATGAAAATCTAAGGAGACAATATGAGTTCGTCCTACCGTGTTCTTAAATTACAGAGTGGTGAAGAGATCATCGCCAAGATAAAAGGGAAAAAAGGAGAGAAGATTATTCTCGAAAATCCCATGGTTTTTGCCACACAACTTAGAAGCACCCCTCTTGGTCAGACTCAGGAAATAACTTTCCTGAAAGACTGGCTTATAAACATTAAAAAAGACACTGTAAAGATTCCAGAGAATTTTATAGTTACATGGAATTCACCTTCTGACGATGTTGCTAAGTTGTATGATGCAGAAATGAAAAATAAATCATCCAGAGATTTTAAGAAATCTCCAAAGGATCTAAATCAAAATAGTCCCTTGGAAAAGATTCTAGAAGATCTTCAAAAGCTAGAAGACCAAATCGATGAGACTGAAAAGAACACTAAACTACCTCACCCTATGGAACCTCCTTTTCCTCTGCCACCCGGTCAGTCAAAGAATTCAATTTTCATGAGTATGATGCTCCCTCCTGATTTCATAAAGAACCTTATCGAGGAGGGTTATCTAGATTTGGATGAGCTGGATGATTTCGACTATCCCGAAGATGACATCGGCGATTTCTACGAGGAAATCAATGATCACAAATATACGGGAGAAGAAAAAACTGATCCAGATTATGGTAATCGCTGGACTGACTGGAACCCAGATCCACTGTCAGATGAGTATGGAGATGAATCTCTTTAAGTAACTCTAGAGTATTCCTTTTCACCCCTTACACAGGGGATTGTAAAGGGTGTACAGAATTTGTCAATAAAAAACTTGTAAATAATTTTTATGAGTGTATATTATGTGAAGAAAGAAGATTACATGGGTAAAAAGAACCACTATATTGATAACAAAGAATTTTTCAAGCACATGTGTGAATGGAAAAAGGCTCTCATTGAAGCTGAGAATGCAGGAGAGCCTAAGGCACCAATATCAAACTATATTGGTAAATGCTTTATAGACATTGCAGAACACTTGGCACAGAAACCAAACTTTACAAACTATCCGTACAAGGATGAGATGATCAACGACTCGATTGAGAATTGCATAATGTATGCACATAACTTCAATCCAGAGAAGTCAAAGAATCCGTTCTCATATTTTACACAGATAATTTACTATGCCTTTCTCCGAAGAATAGAGAAAGAGAAGAAGCAGAATTTCATAAAGTTTAAACTAGCTGAAATGAAAGACGATGGTACGATGAGTACATGGTACAAAGAGAATTATTTTGACCGAGATTCAATGAAAGATGCCATGAAAGAACATTTCAATCTTTCCGATGAGGACGTAAAGAGAATGCAGCCCAAAAAGAAATCAAAGAAAGAATCAGACGGAAAACTATTTGAATGAAAGTAGCTATCATTAATGATACGCACTTTGGTGCAAGAAACGACTCCTCTATTTTTCTGGATCATTTCTTAGAGTTTTTCGAGGATCAGTTCTTTCCATATTGCGAAGAAAACAATATCGATCAGGTTCTTCATCTCGGTGATCTGATGGATCGTCGCAAGTACGTCAACTTCAATACACTACACGAAGTCAGGAAAAGATTCTTTCAGAAGTTTGACGAGAAGAAGATTCACGTACATTGTATTGTCGGTAACCACGATACCTTCTACAAGAATACCAATGAAGTAAATTCTCTAAAGGAACTCTTTGTTGACAGGAACGATTACTTCCACTTGTATGAAGAACCAACTGCCGTCAACTTTGGCGCTCTCTGTGTTGGTCTAGTTCCGTGGATTGCAGATGATAATCGTGATGAATGTGAAGAGTTTCTTCGTACCTGTCAGTGTCCGATCATTGGTGGTCACTTCGAACTGAATGGTTACGAAGTCATGCGCGGAGTCAAGTTTAAACATGGAATGTCTGACAAACTACTCCAGAGGTTCGAGACGGTTCTGTCTGGTCACTTTCACAGTAAGAGCAGCAAGAATAATGTTCGATACTTAGGCACCCAGTACCAGATAACATTCAGTGATCTGAAAGACAAAAAGGGATTTCATGTTCTCGACACAGAAACACGAGAGCTAGAATTCGTAGAAAACAAACGACGTAAGTTCCACCACATTGATTATGATGATACAAATCCTGATGCGTTAGTCGAACTTGATTTTGGCTTTTACAAAGATTGTTACGTAAAGGTAATCGTAAAGAACAAGACAAAGAGAAAACTGTTTGATGCTTTTCTAGATACTTTGTACAAGCATAAAGTCATTGACATAACTGTTGTCGAGGACATGAGTGATTTTGAAATTGAAGAGACATCGATAGACATGGCTAAAGATACTCTATCGATTATTAATGATGAAATTGATACAGACTCAGAGATAAAGGACAAGGATCAGATCAAGAAGATAATCCGCGACCTGTATCTCGAAGGTCTTAGTAATTGGGAATAGTATGTTAACTTTTGATAAGGTTCGTTTTAAAAACTTTGGTTCGTTTGGTAATACCTTTACAGAGCTTCAATTAGGTAAGTATAATACTGTGCTTGTTTCCGGTAGGAATGGACATGGTAAATCTTTCGCTCTACTCGATGCAATCACGTTTGCTTTGTTTGGTAAGCCTTTCCGTAAGGTAAACGTACCTCAGCTTGTGAATAGTGTCAATCAGAAAGACTGTGTGACCGAGGTATATTTCAGTACGCCCAAACATCAATACAAAGTCATCCGTGGTCTGAGTCCAAAGGTCTTTGAGATATACAAGGATGGTGATCTACTTCCTCAGCCTGCGAAGGCAAAGGATTATCAGAAGCTACTCGAAGAACAGATTCTGCGAATGAATTATAAGTCATTCACTCAGATTGTTATCTTGGGTTCGTCATCGTTTGTTCCTTTCATGCAGTTGAGCACAAGTGATCGACGTGAGGTAATCGAAGACATTTTAGATATCAAAATCTTTAGTGTTATGAACTCCCTTCTCAAGAGTAAGATATCTGAACTCAAAGAGTCGTTGAATATCTGCCAGAACAAGATTGATATTGCAAATGAAAAGATTCAATTGCAGGAAGGTCATGTCAATACTCTCAAGACACGAAGTCAGGAACGTCTAGAGAAGAATAAAGATAAGTTAAATTCTCTGATAGATGAAGGTAAGGATACACAGAGTAAAATTGCTGGTATTACTGATGAGATTGAAGACATCAAAAACAAACTACCCGATAAATCGCAGTTCGTGACCAGCCTCAAAGGAATCGAGAAGACTGAAAACTCTCTGGAGTCTGATCTAAAAAGACTCGTAAAGGACATAACATTCTATACATCAAATGATACATGTCCGAGTTGTAAGCAGAACATTGATGAAGATTTTCGCAACTCTATTACGACCGATAAAGAAGCAGAAAAACTAAACATCGAAGAGAGACTTGTTGGTACAGAGGCATTGATCAAAGAAACACTCGACCGAATCAATCAGATTGAAGACAAAGAAAATGGTATCGTCCAGAGAGAAAAAAGTATTGCTGAGAAGCAGAGTCTTGTTAAATCTTTGTATGAGCAGATTCAATACATCAAGCAAGAAATTAGTGAGATTGAAACGAACCAAGAGAATATCGAAGAACAGAATGATAAGTTAAAAGACTTCGTAAATGATAAAGAGACTTCCCTGAATGAGAAAGAGTCTGTTCTCAATGAGAAGTATAATTACGATGTTGTTCATGATCTGCTAAAAGATGGTGGAATTAAATCTAAGATCATCAAGTACTACTTACCGATCATCAATAAACTGATCAACAAGTACCTGTCTTCCATGAATTTCTTTGCCAACTTCACGCTTGACGAAGAGTTCAATGAAACAATCAAGAGCCGACACCGCGACACGTTTAGTTACATGAGTTTCAGTGAAGGTGAAAAACTTAGGATTGATCTTGCCTTGATTCTCTCATGGAGGGAGATTGCCAAGCTAAAGAACAGTGCAAGTTGTAACCTACTAATTCTAGATGAAGTCTTTGATTCATCACTAGATGCAATGGGCACAGATGATTTGATGAAATTACTTGACGATCTCTCAATAAATGCTAATATATTCGTAATCAGTCATAAAGCAGATCTTCTTGCAGATAAGTTTAGTAATTATATGGTGTTTGAAAAGAAAAACAATTTCAGTAGAATAAAATAAACGATGCAACTTTTTGGTGATACAGTAGAAGAATATTTGTCAATGATCGGTGACTGGGAAGACAGTCTGCCCACACCTGTGATTGAAGAATATGAAGGTATAAAAGTTGTTCGTGATGATCTTCTTGGTGGTGGATCCAAGATACGATTTGCAGATTACTTAATACAAAATCAACCGGAGATAGAAGAATGGGTATATGGGAGTTCTCCCGCAACTGGGTACGCACAGATTTCTCTTTCGTACTTATGCCGCAAATATGGTAAGAAAGCAGTCATCTTTATGGCTGAACGAGCATGGGACAAGTTGCATGATTATCAAATAGAGGCACTCAAGGTAGGTGCTGATATGAAATGGGTTCCGAATGGTATGCTGTCAGTGACAGAGAAAAGAGCAAGAGATTATGTTGAACAAGATCCGAAAGTGCGTAGATTGCTTCCTATTGGTTTTCACCATGACACTGTTATCGCTTCTATTGTTAGGGTTGCTCTATCAATCGATGTTCGACCTAACGAAGTATGGACAGTTGGGTCCAGTGGGACTCTCACCCGAGGTCTACAACTCGCATGGCCAGATGCGGACTTCCATTGCGTTACTGTTGGACACAAAGGAGACTACGGAAGAGCCAAAATCTACGAATGTAACATCCCTTTCAACAAACCCGCAAAAGTAATACCCCCGTTTCCCTCTGCAATCACGTATGATGCAAAGGCGTGGGAATATATAAAACAACATGCTTCACCCGGAGCACTTTTTTGGAATGTAGGAGCTTAAATGTATAAACTTGATTATGTGTGGCTAGACGGATACGAAACTAAAAATATGCGAATGAAGACTCGCTATTATAATGGATATGAAATTGATATCAAAGATGTCCCTAAATGGGGATTTGATGGATCTAGTACAGATCAAGCAGAAGGTAAGAACAGCGATTGTATCCTTGAACCAGTGAAGCTCTATAGAGATGCATCTGATCCCATGGGTATGACCCATATTGTTCTGTGTGAAGTCATGAATAGTGACGGAACACCTCATACAACAAATAGCCGTGCTAGGATGCGTCAGGTTATAGAGGAGTGTGGTGGTCTTGATAAAGTTAGTAAAGACATGATGTTTGGTATCGAACAGGAGTATGTCATCTTTGATAAGAAGACTGGTCGTCCTAGCGGGTGGCCAGACAATGGATTCCCTCCCCCACAAGGAAGATATTACTGTGGTGTTGGTGGGGACTGTGTTGAACATCAAGATTTGATTGATGAACATGCTTCAATCTGTAATAGAGCAGGCATTCCTATTCAGGGAACCAACGCAGAAGTCATGCTATCACAGTGGGAATATCAAGTTGGTCCATCGAATGTTATAGATGTATGTGATCACCTTTGGGTTGCACGATACATTCTAGAGAAGATGGCTGCAAAAGAAAACTTATATATCCGTCTAGACCCCAAACCAATTGCAGGTGATTGGAATGGCTCTGGTGCTCACATCAACTTCTCTAGTGAGTTCATGAGAGATTCTGCCTCAATTGAAGATTTGCAAGCTATGTGTTCTGAACTTGGTAAGTATAAGTCAGAGATGATTGCAATGTATGGCAATGATAATCAGCTTCGTCTTACTGGTAAGCACGAGACTGCCCATATTGATGATTACAGTTGGGGAGTTTCCGATAGGGGAGCGTCTATTCGTATCCCTGCTACAACGGCAGCCAAAGGCAGAGGTCATCTAGAAGACAGGCGACCCGCTGCAAATATTGATCCGTATGAAGCTGTTTCTGCCATAACCAAATATGTGCATATTGCAGAAAAAGAGGTTGCACAACCATCACTCTTCGTGTAAAATGTGAGTGTCATGAAAAGGTTCTACGAACGTAATAATTATATTATTGACAGTGATGTCAATGTGATGTTTGAAGATCTTCTAGAAATGACCCCCGATAGGTTCGAGGAATGGGTCGTCCGTATGCGTGTTACTCTTACGGAGGCGTGGGACGCACACGGATGCCCTCCTCGAACTGGGAAGAATAAACAAGAAATTATAGATTCATTTAATCGTTTGGGTGAGTATCCTGTACATCAGTTTACAAACTCAGATGAATTATCAGATGTCAAGGACGACATCATCATCAATAAGTCTCGTGCTGGTGTTGAAGTCGATCAGTGGTTTTCCAACATGTTCAAAACGAGAATTAATTACAATGAAAACGATGACGGGTATTCTATATACGATTTGGTTGCTAACGATGATTATCTCAGGCGTGTTGTACGTGGTTCTGCTCGCCACCTCAGACGTGATTCGTTTTACAGTCACGCAACTTCGGCAATCAAGCACAGTAAGAAACATTCAATTGTGGATGTCGGGTCTGCTGAAGAGTGGTTGAAACTATACTTTGAAAACCCAGAACCTTTCAAGGGTTACGACTTTATGATCGAAGAGGTCAAGAAGCGTGACGGGTTGAGTAGTAGTTATCATCAGTTGGAACAGTCTGATATTCTTCAGCTTACCAAGGATCAGCTAGACCAGTGGAAATCGATGCTCTCATATCGCAACCACTCCACTTTTGATATTAACAATACAACTGATGAGAAGCTCTACGCGATTCGAATCTACAAGAAAGGTAATCCTGTATTCCCTGCTGGATTCAAATCTTTTAGAATTGGTTACATACAGCCTGCTGTAAACTTTCCTCCTATGACGGCTAAATACCTATACGAGAGGTTTACGGATGACATTAAATCACAAGAGACCATCAAGATCTTTGACCCTAGTTCAGGTTGGGGTGGTAGAATTCTTGGCGCTATGTCTTGTCGTGATGATCGCAATATTCTTTATCTTGGTACTGATCCCAATCCTGATAATTTCTTCGATGATGGTAGCTCTAAATATTCTTCTGTCGCTGATTTTTACAATACTGAAACGTACAGGGCTAATCCTTTCTTCAGTTCAACAAACAGCTACGAGATTTATCAGCTAGGTTCTGAAGAAATTCAGCATGACGAAAACTTCCAGAAGCATAAAGGATCAGTTGATCTAGTATTCACTTCTCCACCATACTTCAACAGAGAAGCCTACAGTGAAGATGAGAATCAATCGTACAAAAAGTATGGCTCTTCCTATGATTCTTGGAGAGATGGATTTCTTCGACCAACTTTGAAAACTTGTGTTGACTGGCTCAAGGATGACAGGTATCTTCTATGGAACATTGCTGATATCAAAATGAAGGATGGGTATCTCCCACTAGAAGAAGATTCAAAAAATATACTTGAAGAATATGGAATGGTATATAAATATACATTGAAAATGGCAATGGAATCTATGCCGGGTCAGAATCGAGTCGATGAGAACGGTATACCAAAGTGTAAGAATTTCTGTAAAGTAAAAGGACGATTTTTAAAGTACGAACCTGTGTTCGTCTTCTGGAAACCAAAATGATTTCTGAAACTGCATGTACCGTAGAAGCGTGGATCGATGAATATATCGATGCACTCCAGAACAATTCTAATATTACTCGCAAAAATGTAAAGACTCTCATTAAAGCAAACAGAGTGAAGTCTAGAGAAGCCAAAAAAATAGCAGAGCATTTCCAAAGACTTTTAGACGAAGTTAATTCTGTTATTGATGAAGTTGATGAGGATCTTGTCGAAGGTTGGTCCTATTTGAACCAGACAAAAATCAAGAGACTCCACGGATACCTTGAGACGATTGTTGATGAGTTTAGGGTCAAGGGAACCGTTACTCGAAGGAAGAAGAAGATCTCCCCAGAGCAAATGGTGAAATCAGTGAAGTACCTTCCGAGTCATAAGGAGTATGGTAAGAGCATTTCTCCTACCCAGATTGTGGGTGCAAAGGGAGTCCTCCTGTTCAATACTAAGCAGAAAAAGATTGCTTTCTATACATCCAAAAAGGGTTTTACTGTCAAAGGTACTACACTTCAGGATGTTGATGGAGGTGTTGTCAAGACTTGTGGGAGGAGAGATTCCAAGTGGATTGGTTCTCTGGTTGGTTGCCCTATTAGTAGAATGATGAATGAAATAAATACTTTGTCTTCTAAGGAACAAGAACTAACAGGACGTATCAATAAAGATACCTTAATTTTAAGAGTGGTTAAATGAGTAGTTTACCAAATAACAATCTGCTTTATAATCTAGATGGGTTTCGTGGTGAATTTAATCCATCACATACCACAGGTGAGCCTAGAACTTACAGGTCTGGTGACAAGGTTATATTTGAAGGGAAGATATTTATTGCCGTTGATACTATTATAGGGGAAACCCCAGACAGCAATTCTAGTTGGATAGGATTAGGCTCTACCAGAGTATCATATAGAGACATTCAGCCACCAGATCCTGAAGTTGGTGACATGTGGATAAATTCTTCAACTGGCAAGTTTTACACATTTATAGATGATGGAGAAACCAAACAATTTGTTGAACTTTGACATTTTTGTGGTATACTATTGTTATGGAAAATAAAAGAAGTAATAGAAAGACTAAGAATCCTTACGAAAAGGATCGTGAACCTAGGATTAAATCGGTTCATAAGTCTAAAAAGGCTAAGAGAGGCTCTTCGAAGGAGCACCTTAAAAATGTATCGAAAGGAAATATTGATTATGATGACTACATGGAAATGGAAGATTGGAGTGACGCTAGGTGAAATTCAGTAAGAATACATTTGAAATCCTTAAGAACTTTTCTAACATCAACTCAAACATTCTAATTAAGCCCGGTAACAAACTTTGCACGATTACTCCTGCAAAGAACGTTATGGCTGAAGCAGAAGTTGAGGAAGATTTTGAGACGGAGTTCGGAATCTGGGACTTGTCTAAGTTCCTTGGGACCATCTCGTTGTTTGATGACCCAGAATTTGAGTTCAGTGAAAAGTATGTGATGATCCGTAGTGCCACTGGCTCTTGTGTCAAGTATTACTATTCGGAACCTTCGTTACTGACCGTTCCAACACGAAGACTTGATATGCCTAGTGTTGCAGTATCTTTCAATCTCCCCCACTCAGTGTTCCATGAGATCCTACGAGCAGCATCTGTATTGCAGCTTCCAGATCTTGCGATCCGATCTGAGGGTGAAAACATCGTCGCAGCGGTTCTTGACAAGTCTGAACCAACAAGCAATGATTACTCGATTGAGCTTGGTTCAAACGAATCCGGTGTAGAGTTCGATTTCCACTTCAAGATTGAGAATCTTAAGTTTATCCCCGGTGATTATCAAGTTGACATCACTGAGAAGGTCGTTAGTCAGTTCACCAGTAAGTCTGGTGGAGTGAAGTACTGGGTTGCACTTGAGGCTTCTAGCAAGTATAGTGGGTAAACATGCAAGGTCTATTGGTAGAGAAGTATCGTCCCGCGACGATTGATGATTGCATTCTTCCTGTCTCTTTGAAGGAGACATTCAAGGATATCGTCGGTAGTGGAGAATGTCAGAACCTGCTCCTAACTGGGGGAGCAGGTTGCGGGAAGACGAGTGTCGCCCGTGCTCTTTGTAATGAGCTTGACGCAGACAACATCCTGATCAACTGTTCTGAAGATGGAAACATCGACACACTCAGGACAAAGATCAGAACCTTTGCGAGCACTGTATCGATCAGCGGTAACAAGAAAGTTGTTATCCTTGATGAGTTCGATTACAGTAATGCAAACAGTATTCAGCCTGCGCTTCGTGGTGCAATCGAAGAGTTCGCTGACAACTGTAGATTCATTATTACATGTAACTACAAGAACCGAATCATTTCACCGATTCATTCTCGTTGCACGAATATTGAATTTACTATTCCCTCAGAGGAGAAGCCAACTCTCGCAGGTCAGTTCATGCAGAGAGTCAAGTCAATCCTTGACAAGGAATCTATTCCATACGAGGATAAGATTCTAGCGCAACTTATTACAAAGTACTTTCCGGATTTCCGACGAGTTCTCAATGAGCTTCAGCGGTATTCGGTCGCTGGAATCATTGACATCGGAATCCTTTCTCAGATTGGTGAGGTGCAGGTCAAGGAACTTGCAGTTGCTATGAAGGGTAAGAATTTCACAGAGGCTAGGAAGTGGGTCGTATCTAATCTTGATAACTCACAAACAGAATTGTTCCGAAAGATCTATGATGGATTGCACGATTATGTTGCACCATCATCGATCCCACAGGCAATTCTAATCCTAGCCGATTATCAACACAAAGCAGCATTTGTTGCAGATCAAGAAATTAATTTGACTGCATGTATTGTTGAGCTTATGATGGAGTGTGAATTCAAATGAAAGTATTTGGACTAGGAATGTTCAAGACAGGAACAACTACACTGGAGCAGTGTCTGCGTTTACTTGATATGCGACATGTAGATATTGAGACAGATTATCTGTACTTTAGTGGTAATGCGCAGGGATATCTTCGAAGAAATGTTGAAGATATTGTTGTTGATTATGACTACGACAATTTTACTACAGAAGAGCTTGCTATTATGAAGCAGGTAACAGAAAACTATGATGCATTCAGTGATCATCCATGGATGTGGACATTCAAAGAATGTCATAAGATGTATCCTGACGCTAAGTTTGTTTTAACTGTTCGTAAGGATTCGGAAACTTTGGCAAATAGTGATAGAAACTTCTTTCTTATGCATGGTGCAACTGAAGAAGATCTACCAGATGCGTCTCAGTTTATCCACAGATATGAAACACATAATGCCGCTGTCAGAGATTTTTTCAAAGATAAAGATAATTACATTGAACTATGCTGGGAAACTGGTGATGGATGGAAGGAACTCTGTGATTTTCTTGGAGTTGAAGTTCCAAACATTCCATTTCCACATGCAAACAAAGGAGTATACAAATGAGTAAATTTAAAGCGTATGGTGACTGGGTTGCCGTGAAAACAGTATTCAAGGAAGAGCATATCTCTGAAGCAGGTATTCTCTACAAAGATGATCTACCCGACAATATGATGACTTGGAGTGAAGTCGTTTCTGTTGGAGAGCTTGTAGAATCACACTACGATATTAATCCCGGTGATCATGTTCTTTGGAAGTATGGTTCAGACCCCGGTTCATACTATAAGAACGGTGATGATTCATTGGATCTTGTTCGAGTTCATAATCTTTTGGCGGTAAAGACTCCTGATGAAGTTGGGTGAATATTTAACAGCGATCAATTATTCCAAGGAGCCTCTTCTTGACACTGAGGATGAAAGTGTCGAGAAGGGGTATACTCCTTTTGTGGTAAACAGATGTTTGTCTTATTTTATGGATACGGTTCTCTATGCTAATGAGATGAATGTGAGACCAGAGACGGACAAGAAAATGCAGTTTGATTATCTACAGAAGTCTATCCGAAAGAACAAGAGATACAGTAAGTGGCTCAAGCAGGAATCTGTAGAAAACTTAGATATCATCAAGCAATTTTACGGGTATTCTGATACCAAAGCCAAAGAAGTCATGGACATTCTGACAGAAGAAGACATAGAATTCATGCGTAATAAGCTCGCCACGGGGGGTGTGGGCAAGTGATTTAAATAAATAATACTGCCATACTTACAAATGGAGTATTAAGATGGAAGATATATTCAGTGACTTGGGAGTAGAAGTTACTTTCAAAGATAAAGACGATTTTTTGAAGATTAGAGAAACTCTTACTCGCATGGGAGTTTCGTCGAGAAAAGAAAATAAGTTATTTCAATCATGTCATATTTTACACAAGAGAGGTAGATATGCCATATTACATTTCAAAGAATTGTTTATTTTAGATGGATTAGAATCTGATATTTCTGATAGTGATGTCGCTAGAAGAAATACTATAGTTAATCTTCTTGACGAATGGGGTTTACTTGATATAGTGGATAAAGATTCATGCCAAGAACCAAAGGCAAGTCTTGGACAAATAAAAATTATTCCTCATAGAGATAAGCAGGATTGGGAACTCGTTCCAAAATACCATATAGGTAAGTGATAATGAATTTAAAAGTGATAAGTTATTATTGTGATGTAGACGATTCAAAGTACTACGAAAAATCCTACCATCGACTAAAAGAACAGCTAGACAAATATGGCTACGACTACCACATTGAAAAATTGGATAGTCTTGGTTCTTATAAGGAGAACTGTAGGAGAAAGGTCGATTATATAATCGATAAGTTTCGTCAGTTTGATTCTAATATTCTATGGCTCGATGTAGATACCATTCTCCTGAAGAGAATGACTCGACTGGAAGAATTGAATAATGATGGAGCACAACCGGTTGACATCCTGTTTGCTTCACCCATCCATCAGATAGCCGGTATCAAAGCCTCTCCAATTTGGTTTAAAAATAATTCAAAAAGCAGATACTTCCTGAAGAGTTGGAAAGCTGAAATTGATAAAAGCAGGAGAGAGGGTCAGGAAAACTTTGATCACGAGGTCATGTTTAACAGTGTAATTAATGGTCATAAATACTGTAACTTTGGTATGCTTGGGTATGAGTATTGCACATGGCCGGGTGATTCAAATGGTGATACTGTGATCGAAATGGGTCTTTCTGACGTTGATTCCAAGAAAGACTCTCTCCGAAAAATGGGTTTTGATGAAGGTAAAATAGAATGGCAAAGTGTAGGTTTAAATAATGAGTGATAAAATTATGTGTCTGGGTGAGCCTTTTCATTATGAACATTCATCCTGTTCGGATCTGACACCCGAAAGTTTTAAATGGACAAGAGACTCTAACGAAACAGATACAGTTGTTTGTATTGATAATGCAATCGTTGGTATGTTTGACAGTGAAGATCTTCCCAAGAAAAAGTTTGCTTGGGTATCAGAGTCTCCAGTGGTTGTGCCACAGGTGTATGATTTTGTACACGAAAACTATGAAGTGCTTCTTGATTATTACACAGCAATCTGTACATGTGATTTGGATTTAGTATCTAAGCATGAAAGAATTCACCTTGTCCCCTCCTCTAGTAATCTTCCTTGGGTCAAGGACTTTGAGATCTATGAGAAGACTAAGAATGTTTCTATGGTCGCATCCAATAAAACCTTCACAGAGGGTCAGCAATTGCGTCACACGCTTGCAGAGAAGTATAAAGGACATGTAGATGTCATGGGATCAATAAATGGTGATCGTATTGGATCTTCCCTGTTTGATAAGCTTGAGGGGTACAAGGACTATAGGTTCACACTAGTCACTGAGAACTGTAAGCGTGATTCTACAATTTATTTCACAGAAAAGATAACTGATGCCTTTGCAACAGGAACTATTCCCGTGTACTGGGGAACTGATGAAATCTATAATTACTTTAACGGAGATGGTATAATTAAGTTGACCGATGACTTTGACATCAGTCAACTCACACCAGAACTCTATGAACAAAAACTTGATGCGATCAAAGATAACTTTGAACGTGTGAAAAAACTAAGGATGGTTGATGATGAAGTCTACGATGTCGTACAAGCCTACAAATAAAAACGGAGAATACCTTTTTGATTCTGATATAGAATTCGACTTTCCTGTCGAGTTACACTTTGTCCGTATTGAAGAGTTTGATAATCCTGATGCATATAAGGTACTCATCCTTTCGAGTGAAAATGCAAAGTCTCCTAATCGAGAGTCAATAGCATCCGTAATATCTCATCATAAAAAGTATGATTTGATTCTATGTGATGATGACGAGATTGTGGAGGCTTGCTCAAACGCCGTACTCTTCCCTTACGGTTCCACTTGGCTCAACAGAGGTAAGATTGATCACCCAGATGGACTAGGACATTTTGATCCAGAGGTTGAGATCTTCAAGAAGAGAGAACGAACTCTTAATGATGTTAGTTTTTTGGCTTCTTGGTACAACATTGATCGTGCGGGATACTATACTCGACGCGAAGTTTGGCAGAGACAAGAAGAAATTGAAATCCCTAAGATGTTCTTTACGAGCAGGAAGTCATTTCTGGATGCGCCTAACCCACTTCCTACTGGAGAGAAAGAAGATCTCTTTCACTCAATGTTCCACATCTGTGTTGAGAACCAGCGTGTCAGGAACCACTTTGGTGAGAAGCTAATTGATCCGATTATCACATATACAGTGCCAATTTATTGTGGATGTCCAAACATCGGAGACTTCTTTGATGTTCGTGGTATGATTCTCTTTGATACTGTCGATGACTTAATTCCTAAAATTAATGCCTTGACTATGGAGAGTTATGATGATATGATGGAGTATGTTGAAAAGAATCGTAAGATTGCAGAGTCTTATGTTAATTTCAGTGAACGGATTGAGGAAGTGATATGCCAAAAAGCCCCGAAAACATAAAGCTCTCTATTCTAATTTTATCGATCCCATCGAGAATTAAACAACTAGAGACGTTACTGGAAAAACTGGAGAATCAGTTCGATGATGATCGAGTAGAGATTCTCGTTATGTTGGACAACAAGTCCTTTCATATCTACGAGAAAAGGAACGAACTTCTCGATATGGCGCGAGGAGAATATCTTTGCTTCCTTGACGATGATGACAACGTGGCTGACAACTATATCCCATCAATCCTAGATGTTCTTGATAATGAAATGCCAGATGTGATCTGCTTCAAACAACACTGTAACTATAACGGTGCAGAATTTGACGTTGTGTTTGATATTGATCACAACTGGGATCCAATGGATCAGTTGCAGTTTAATGGTGTCGGGTTCAATGATCTGAAGAGACCACCCTTTCATATGTGTCCATGGAAAAGTGAAATTGCAAAGGCTGAAAAGTTCACAGAAAATTATGATGCGCAAGGTCAGTCATGTGAGGACTCGGATTGGTTACTAAGGCTTTATCCTCAAGTCAAAGAACAGATCTTCATTGATGATTGTCTTCATCACTATCACTATTCATCGGAAGGCACGGAGTCAATACTAAAATGAAATTGATAACTTTTTCTCTTTGGGGTGACGATCCACTGTACACTATAGGTGCTATTAGAAATGTGGAGATTGCGAAAGAGCTTTTTCCTGAATGGACGTGTCGTTTCTACATTGCAAACTCTGTCCCAGATGATATATGTGAAAAGCTACGAGAACTTGATGCAGAGTTGATTCCCAGAAGTGATCCGGGTAGCACTAATTCTATGTTCTGGAGGTTTGAACCTGCGGCAGACTCATCCGTCGATGTCATGATTGTCCGTGACACAGATTCTCGTTTAGGTATCAGAGAAAAACTTGCTGTTGATGAGTGGTTGGATTCTGGTAAAAAGCTACACATTATGAGAGACCACCCATACCATAGAGTTCCTATGTTAGGTGGTATGTGGGGATGTCGCCCAGTTCTCATGGATGGTTTGTTTGACAAGATTGATCAACACATTAAATCTAATCCCGATGAGAAGGGTTCCGATCAACATTTCCTTTGGTCACAAGTTTTCCCTGAGCTTCATGGAGACTCATTCATACATGATCCATTCTTTGATAAGAAACCTTTTCCTATTGAGCGTGATGTCGATCCTGTTGTGAAATTTATCGGACAGGTTTTTGATGAGAATGATAATTATGCTGGTAATTGGGAAAGTGATTTAGCTATGTTGGATGAATATTGTGCTAGATGATAAATTAATTTTCTATAACTGGATGCCTTGTATTGCTGACTGGTCGATGGATTGTACTGATGAATTCTATCGATCAAATTCTGTTTCACGTATATGCAATCCCCCTGATCTTACCGAGAACAGCATAAATGATGTCAAAGAGAATGATATCATTTTTGTGAAAACTGATTACCTTAAAAGTAATTACTTTCAGACAGAAGTATTGCCTCGTATAAAGGTTCCGTTCAAGTTAGTCAGTGGAATATCTTCTTACACTGTGGACAATTACCAACCAATTATTGACAACGAATTGTGTGTGAAATGGTTCTGCACCAATCCACCTGTCGATCATAGAAAGGTTGTAGGCATTCCCATTGGTTTCGAGGAAAAGGAACGAGCGGGTGGTGATCAAGAACTTCTCAAGAAATACTTGAACCAAGAAAATATAGAGAAGAAAAATAAGATTATTTTACCATATCACACACAGTCAACAAACCCTGTGAGATCCGCCGCAATAGAGTTTCTTTCTTCTCTTCCGTATGTTGATGTCCAACAAGAAAAGTTGGGCTTTGATGATTACATGAAGTTGTTATCTGAATATAAATATTGTATCTGTTTGGAAGGTGCTGGATATGACACGCACAGAAATTATGAGTGTTTGTTGACAGGAACAGTTCCTATTATGAAGAAGAGCAACATGAGATTAATTTATATTGACTGGAAGCTACCTAGCATGTTTGTAGAAGAATGGGAATCTGTGGTGGATACAAACTTAGATTCATCATTTGATTTTTCTAACGTTGATAAATTTATGCAGGTGCAATCTCACATAGAAAGAATTAAGAATGTCTGATATAGTAATTCACCACCATCTTGGGTTGGGTGATCACATCGATTGTAATGGTATGGTTAGATATTTTGCGGACTTGTATGAAGGTGACACAATCCATACTTTTGCCAAGAAGCAGTACTTTGATATGATCGAGTGGATGTATCGCGATGACGATCATATCAAAGTACATCGGATAGACGGTAATGAATATGCTGGTGTATATGAGTTCATGAATGAAAATGATTTCACAACAGAAGATCTATACATTGTGGGACATGGTAATTACCCAACAAACCCATCTCCAGATAAAAACTGTTGGGAATACTTTTATGAACAGTTAGATATTGATCTAGACATTAAACAAGATTTGTTTTATGTTGAACCGAATGAAGATGAAGAGAAGAGAGTATTTGATAAACTCAATCCTACTGGAGAGGACTACATATTTGTTCATGATGATCCTTCTAGAGGGTTTGAGATTACAATTGAAAATGATCTAAAGATCATACGAAATGATGTGAGTGAAAATATTTTTAACTTTACAGAAATTATTAAGAATGCAAAAGAGATACACCTAATGGAAAGTTCATTCAAATCCATGGTGGAACATTATCCAACTGACGGTAAATTGTTCTTCCATGATTTCAGAGAACACCCATTAGGGAAACATGAAAAGGATTGGACAGTGATTAACTATGAGTGATTTGACAGAACTTGGTCTTAAGTATGGTACTGATAAAAGTGAAAATGGATACACTCGTATCTACGAAGAATTTTTATCTGATAAAAGAAATGAAAAGAATAATATTTTAGAGATTGGTGTCTGGAGAGGAGCTTCTCTCAGAATGTGGGCTGAGTATTTTCCAGAGTCTTTTATTCTAGGGATGGATATTCCACATGAGATGTATCCAGAAAGTATTTTTCCATATCATGACTATGAAGCAAGAAACAAATTGGTTGAGTCGATTGACAAATCAGGTTTATTTTTGGGTGATCAAGCAAATCCAGAGCACTTAGATTCAATGTTTACATTGATAAATGAAGTCACAGGAAGGGAAGCTGTAGACGTTGTTATTGATGATGGGTCACATTTCCAGCATGATATTATGAAAAGCTTCGCGAACATATTCCCTCGACTTTCTTCTGGTGGAATCTATATTATTGAAGATATCTGCCGATTGGAAGACCTGAAAAATGGTTCGATGTGGTGGGGACACAGTAAAGAACCTCACCACCATAGACCTAATTTTAGACCTGATTCTGAGTGGCTCGGTGCTGAAGAAATTGACTTAGATAATTCTGTTGACGCAACCATACAACGTGTTCTTGACGGGGAGCCTTTTTCTAGTAAGTTTATGGACGAAGACCAGAACGCCTACATTAATCAGTACGTTGACACTATAAATTACTATGGTGAAGATGATCTTTGGTGTGAGAGCAACATAGCTGTGATAAGGAAAAAATAAATGAAAGTTGAAGTTGCAATTGGTGAAATTTTTGATAAAATAACGATATTGGATATCAAGTTGGCTAGAATTCAGGATAATGAAAGGCTCATGTATGTCCGTGGTGAGCGTGAGACTCTTGATATGGCTCTAATAAATGAAGGTATCCTTATTGATTCAGAACTCTACGAAGAACTCAAAGACATTAATACAAAAATCTGGGATACTGAAGCAGGGTTTAGAGAAAAAGAAGCAAAGAAAGAATTTGATAATGAGTTCATTGAGTTTGCTAGACTGAACGCCAAGTATAATGATGAACGATTCTTGGTCAAGAAAAGAATAAATGAACATTATCAATGTGAGATAAGAGAACAAAAATCATATGACAGACTTTATACCTCAGATTGAACCTTGGATTGATGACAGCGAACTTACAGAACTTAAGCGTATTATAGAATCAACTTTTGTCGTAGAGCACGATCTCACAAAAGAGTTTGAACAAATGACCTGTGATCTGACTGGATCAAAGTATGCAGTTGCCATGACAAATGGAACTGTTGCTTTGTTCTGTTGTTTAAAAGCCCTTGGTGTTGGTCCGGGGGATGAAGTTATAGTTCCAAATATGACATTCATAGCTTCTGCTAATGCCGTCATAATGTGTGGTGCTACACCCGTGCTATGTGAAGTGGACTCTAAAACATTTTGTATGACAGTCGATACTGTTAAAGAATGTATTTCTCCCAGAACAAAAGTAATAATGCCAGTACATCTATATGGTCAGAGTGCAGACATGACTGCTCTGATGGAGTTTGCAAGATCACACAAGATTAGAGTAGTGGAGGACGCTGCTCAGGGTGTTGGTGTTAAATTTAAAGGTCAGCATGTCGGTACATTTGGTGATCTAGGGGTTTTGTCTTACTATGGGAATAAGACCATAACATGTGGTGAGGGTGGTGTGGTCATCACCAACGACAAAGAACTGCGAGACAAATGTTACCGTTTGAAAAATCATGGTAGAGATGCCAAAGGATTCAAACACGAATACATTGGATACAATTTTTGTTTCACAGAAATGCAGGCTGCTATTGGTATATCACAAATGAAAAAGTTAGACAGCATCCTACAAAAGAAAAAAGAAATCTATGAACTGTACACACAGGAATTGTCATCTGTCTCTTGGTCGCTTAGCCCTGTTAGCAGAGTAGAAGACTGTGATCCCGTGCATTGGTTTACCTCATTTTTGTGTGAAAAAAAGAGTGAGCTAATAGAATATGCAAATTCTAAAAATATACAAACCAGAGAATTCTTTTATCCTCTGCACATGCAGCCGTGCTATAAGAATTATTCTAATATTGTTATGTTGGATAGCTATGAGGTGAGTGAAGATCTTTTTAACAGGGGTATTTCATTGCCTTCTTCTTACAACCTGACAGAGGAAAACCAGATAGCTGTTATAAATACACTGAAAGAATGGTTGTTTAAAAACTAAGGATTTATTATGAAGTGGAAGTTGATGACAGATGAGGCTATTAGTAGAGATCAACGAGAGGTGCTCAGTGATTTCGTACTAAATGAGGATAAGTTGACTCAGGGCCCTGTTGTTAAAGAATTTGAAAAAGCATGGTCTGAGTGGCTGGGTTGTAAATACTCAGTCTTTGTCAATTCCGGATCGTCTGCAAATCTAGCAATCACACGAGCATTATCTGGCATAGAAAAGAAACCATTGTGGGTTTCTCAGGCATGTACGTGGGCTACTGCCGTGACTCCTATCATGCAGTTCGCAAGACTTCAACTCTGTGATGTTGATCTGAAAAACTTTGGTCCAGATCTAGAAAACTTGGAACACATCTTCCAGACACATAAACCAAAGTTCTTGTCTCTGACCCACCTTCTGGGTTTCCCTGCCATAACAGACGAGCTTATTTCGTTGTGTGAAAAGTATGGTGTTACTCTAGTCGAGGATTGTTGTGAGTCACATGGAGCTTCGTTTAAGGGTAAGAAGGTGGGAACTTTCGGTATTGCGTCATCCTTCTCATTCTATTATGGTCACCACATGACCACGATGGAGGGCGGTATGATCTGCACCGACGATGAAAACTTATACCACGAATTGCTACTTCTCCGTTCGCATGGTTTACTGCGTGAGCTTCCAGAAGAAGAGCAGAAGAAGAGAGTCTCTAATCGGGTTGATCCTTTGTTCACATTCTTGCGTGATGGATTCAACATCAGAAGCACCGATCTCCATGCCAAGCTAGGTTTACTACAGCTACCAAATCTTGATTCTGCCATAGAAGAAAGAAATGAAAACTTTAGTTTGTTCTTGAGAAAGCTAGATCCAGAATCTTTCCGAACAGATTTTGATGTTGAGGGTTGTAGCAATTTTGCCTTCCCTATCTTCACAAAGAACAATAACATTGATGATATTAAGAATCTTTTACGAGAAAACGACGTAGAATATAGACCCTGTATTGCAGGTAATTTATACGAGCATCCCTTCATGAATTTTGTTGAACAATCTAGATTTGATAAGAATGCAAATGAAATTCATAACAATTGTATATACATCGGTAATCACAAAGATATCACACATGATATGATCACAGATATTTGTGAGAAACTAAATAGACTATGACGGAGATTTATTATAATGCAATCAGTAAAAAAAGATAACGAACCACCATTCGAATATCATCATGATTCTATGTCATTGAAGAATGTTTTTTTTGAGCATTTCGGTCGAGTGGTTGAACCCGGATCGACTGTTCTAGAATTTGGTAGTGGTAAAGGAACAGAGAATCTAGTTAACTTGGGATACAATGTTTTTTCTATCGAAGAACATGAGCACTTCTGTGGTTTGTATCACGAACAATATATTCATGCACCCATAGTTGATGGTTGGTACGACAAAAAGATTGTGTTGGATTTTGTAAAGAAAATTAAATATGATGCGATCATAGTAGATGGTCCTGCACAGGGTGAGAGAAAAAAGATTATGGAAATCCTAGATGAACTTGATACTACAGTTCCAATTTTCATTGATGATATGAACAGAAAAGAAGACAGAGAACTGTTTGGTTTTATTTCAGGAAAAGATAGAAAGACATTTGACCATGGTGATTATGGATACATTATATGATTAATATTACACGAGAAACACATCCGGATTTATACTTTGATTACAGAAAGACCTTGGACTTTCTTGGTTCGATTAAGGAAGAAGATTACGAATACCCAGAAGAGGTTACTAATTTTCATGTCTATACTGAGGCAAGATCACCAAAAGAACTGGAAGCGATCAAGTCGTACATTGCAACACAGAATCTAGACAAAACTAAATTAACTGTCTGGTCTGAATACGATATCAGTGAGCAAGAAAACATTCAACCATACAAGGACATTGTTGATCTCAAAGTGTATTCTGCCGATGAAGTATCAGAAGGTACGCCATTAGAGGGAAACAGTAAATACACAAACGTGTCTGATGATGATAGGCACTGGATGTCAAGTGGTATCATGCGTTTCTTAGTTCTCTACAAGTTCGGTGGAATTTATATGGACATGGACATGATTCTTCTCCGAGACTTCAAACCAATTCTGGATCAGAACTTTGCTTACCAGTGGGGATCATCCATGGACTTCGCAAAGGAAAGAAGATGGGAACCTGACTGTCATGGACCATGTGCCGCCATGCTGGGTGCAGTCAAGGGAAGTGAATACATTGAGAGTTGCATGGAGCAACTGTTGAGGACACCAATCAGAACAAGAACCACTTGTTTCGATGAGGACATGCTTGGACCTGTGTACGCTAAAAATCCAAATGCATTTACAGTCTTTCCATCACCCTTCTTTGATTGTGATTGGCTTGTTAGTAAGGTTGATGAACCACTAAGTAGAGAAGCTGAAGCTGCTTGGTTTGAAAACCCCACTGATCCAAGTAATCTGTTCTTGGAGTCATTTGCATGGCACTGGCATAACTCATCTAATAAACATAAAACTATAGTTGAAGGATCTAAGTTCTCTCTACTTAAAGATAGAAACGATAAGGTTCTGAAAGAAATGGGAATAATTTAATGAAGAAGAAAGTCGCTCTTATTACTGGCATCGCCGGGCAAGATGGTTCTTACCTAGCAGAATTCCTACTGTCAATCGGATATGAAGTTCACGGAATTCTAAGAAGGAACTCGGTATCAGAAAATCAAACATCACGGTTGGGTAGTTGCTACGAACAGTTGAATTTGCACTATGGTGACATGACTGATCTCGCATCACTCATCACGGTTCTCCAGAAGTGTAAACCTGATGAAGTCTATAATCTTGCCGCACAGTCACACGTCAGAGTTAGCTTTGATGTTCCCATCGAAACATCAACAGTGACTGGACTTGGGGCTCTCAATCTACTAGAGGCATGTAAGTTAATCTGCCCAGAAACCAAGATTTATCAGGCAAGCTCTTCTGAAATGTTTGGTAACTGTATTGATGAGGATGGATTCCAGAGAGAGACTACGCGAATGCTTCCTGTAAGTCCATATGGGTGTGCGAAATTATTCGCTTTTAATGCTTGCAGAAACTACAGAAATGCTTATGATATGTTTATATGCAATGGGATTCTATTCAATCACGAGTCACCAAGAAGAGGTTCTAATTTTGTGACAAATAAAATTGTCAAGGGTGCAGTAGCTATTGCAATGGGTGAAGCAACTGATTTGAAGTTGGGTAACCTTGATGCAAGAAGAGACTGGGGACATGCAAAGGATTATGTCAGAGCAATGTGGATGATGCTACAAGCAGATAAACCAAAGGATTATGTTTGCTCCACTGGAGTTTCTCACAGTGTTCGGAATGTCTGTGAATATGTCTTTGCAAAGCTCGGTATGAATTACAAAGACTATGTTGTCATTGGAGAGAAGTATCTCAGACCAGAGGAACTTCATGATCTCAAGGGTGATTCGACTCTACTCAGAGAAGAGTTGGGTTGGGAACCAGAATATACCTTTGATAGCATGTTTGACGAGATGATTCTCAGTACAGAGAATTATTATAACGCAGTAGAGAAGGTTGATTGATAATGGATTATATTAAGTCAAAAGTTGATGATTCTCTACTTCATATCATCAATCGAAAAGAAGAGATTACTGCTCGGACTAATGTATGTCCAGATGATGAGTTTCTACAACTAGCAACTATGCGTATGCCTCTTGGTATGACATTCAAGCCACACAAGCACATCTACAAAGATGGACCGAAGGAAGTAATCGCACAGGAATCTTGGATTGTAATTCAAGGTAAAGTTAAAGTAATTCTTTATGATATTGACGATACGATCATACATGAAGATGTTATATTTCCCGGTGACTGCTCAATTACTTTCAAGGGTGGTCACAACTATGAAATACTGGAAGATGACACCATTGTTTATGAATATAAAACAGGTCCGTATCAGGGAATAGAAATGGATAAAGATTTTATCTGATGAAAGCTGTTGAAGATTTTGAAAATGCTATAGCAGAGTTTTACGGTGCGCCTTACGCAGTTGCCGTTGACTGTTGTACCCACGGTGTGGAACTTTGCTTAAGGTATAAGGACTTACGTTGGTTAACCGTCCCATGTAGAACCTACCTTTCGATTCCCATGCTCGCACAGAAGTTGGATATTGGTCTTACTTTTACTGAGGAGGAATGGAAAGATTATTACGAGATCGGTGGGTGGATTGGGAAACCAACTGGTGTTATTGATGCTGCCGTTTTCTGGAAGCGTGATGGATACATTCCCGGTAAATTCATGTGTCTTAGTTTTCAGTTTCAAAAGCACTTGAGTCTTGGTAGAGGTGGTATGATCTTAACAGATGATGCTGATGCTGCAAAGAAATTGAAGAAGATGTCATATGATGGTCGAGAACCAAACGTTCCTTGGAGGGAACAGAACGTAGACACAATGGGCTATCATTATTACATGACACCAGAGACTGCTGAAATTGGTATAAATAAATTACAGAAAGCAATTAAAACTGAACCTCGTGAATGGACAGTGCAAGACTGGCCAGATCTTAGAGACATGGAGATTTTTAAATGAAGAACGTGGCATTGATTACTGGTATTGCTGGACAGGATGGTAGCTACTTGTCCGAACATCTCATTGACCGTGGATATGAAGTTCATGGTGTAGTCCGTAGACAGTCTACTGCCGAGAATCAAGAATCTAGATTGGATCATCTTAGTGGTCAGGTTACCACACACTATGGTGATCTACTCGATGTTCCATCACTTACTAGAATTTTCTTAGAAACTAAACCAACACATATTTTCAACTTGGGTGCAATGAGTCACGTTCGAATTAGTTTCGATCTTCCTTCGTTTACCATCCAAAGCAACTCTCTTGGTGTGTTGAACATGTTGGAATTGTATCGAGAGTTCTGTCCCACTGCAAAATTCTATCAAGCATCCTCATCTGAGATGTTTGGTAACTGTGTTGATGAAGACGGATTCCAAAGAGAGACCACAGGATTTAATCCTGTAAGCCCTTATGGATGCTCGAAGCTCCTTGGATATAACTTGGTGCGTCATTATAGAAACGCCTACAATCTACATGCATGTAATGGAATTCTATTCAATCACGAGTCACCAAGACGAGGTTCTAACTTCGTTACTAACAAGGTAGTAAAGACCGCAGTACAAATTAAACTTGGCTTGACAGATGTTCTTGAGCTTGGTAATATGGATTCGTATAGAGATTGGGGTCACTCTAAAGACTATACGAGAGGAATGTTAGATATCATCAATCACGAAACACCAGATGACTTTGTTCTTTCTACAGGGGAAACACATTCCGTTCGTGATTTATGTGAAGTCGTATTTAGATATTTGGATATGGACTATAATGATTACGTTGTTCAGAATCCAAAGTACATGAGACCAGAAGAACTAAACTATCTAAAGGGTGACTGTACAAAAGCAAAGAACACTTTAAATTGGAAAACAGAATATACTTTCGAAAGTATGATACATGAGATGGTTGATTATTGGATGAACTCACTTTCAACTACTCATATGGAGATTAACTCATGAGAGATAAAAAAGTTACACTATGCATGATTGTCAAGGATGAGACTCACATTATTGAGCAATGTCTCCGCTCTATGGCAAAGTATGTTGACAGATACGATATTACAGATACTGGATCCACTGACGGAACTCCAGAACTAATCAAGAAGACGATGGATGAATTGGGTATACCCGGAGAAGTTCATCTTTCTGACTGGAAGGGATTCGGTGATCATGCAAATAGGATTGGTTCACGTACAGAAGCCTTCCATAACGCAGAAAAATCTGATGCTGATTATGCATGGGTCATCGATGCTGATGACTACATTGAGGGTGATTTTGAATATCCCAAGAATATGGATGCCGATGGATATACTCTTCTAATCAAGAGGGGTGACTTCTCTTGGTGGAGAAACCAGATATTCAAACTAGACCTCGGTTGGAGATATGTTGGTATTCTACACGAGTACGCTGATGCAACCAAGAAGAGTCCTGCTGTGTTTCAGAAGGTTGCTGGTAATTATCATATCACCGCACGAACTGAAGGTAATAGGAATGTAGGAATCACTCCAGTTGAGAAATACTCTCGTGATGCCGAAACTCTACTAGGTGCTATTGAAGATGAGCCTGATAATCCCCGCTACCATTTCTACCTAGCACAGAGTTACTTTGATTCTCAGCAGTGGGAAAAGTCAAGGGAAGCATATAAGAAGCGAGTTGAATTGGGTGGGTGGAATGAAGAAGTATTTTATTCACAGTTCCGTGTAGGACTTCTTTGTGCGATCATGCAGGAACCACCAGAGGTTACTATTCATGAGTTTACCTGCGCCTATAATATTAGACCAATCCGCGCAGAACCTCTTGTTGAGATCTCTAAGATTTACAGGTCGATTGAAAAGCCTGCTGCCGCATACATCTTTGCAAAGCAGGCGGTCGAGACACCATATCCAGCAGAGGATATTCTATTCATCAGTGAGGATGTATATCGCTACGGTGCTTTGGATGAAATCTCTGCTACTGCTTTCTATGCGGGACGCGCTCTTGAGGGTTACAATGCAACTAAGAAGTTGATACAAGAAAACCTTGTACCAGAAGAACATAAGAAGCGTGTTCAGGATAACATGGAGCAGTACGAGAAGGTTATGGCTGGCGCTCAACAACAACAAATGCAGGCAAACATGGAAGATCAGGTTAAGAAAATTCAAGAGAAAAAGAAGCTCAAAGAACAATCAAAATCTGATGGTACTAAATATAAGAAAAAGAAAGCACGAAGTAGGTAATTAGTTTGTCATCGGGTAATTCATTTGTTGTATTAAAAACATTGAATGATACGATCCTAGAAGGATCTGTTGTTGAGCCGGTATCTGCTGGTTCGACTCCCGATATCAATATAGTTTTAGGTATCGGACTCAACGAGAGGAAATTTGTTACAGAAAGCGGATTGGTTTTTTCTGTAACAGGGACGAGCCAAAAAATAAATTCTTGCTTCGAGAGAGTTGCAGAAAAGCTCATACCACAAGTTGAACAAAGGACGCTTATACACGAACAAGGCAAACGAGGCCCTGTAGGAGAGCAAGGACAACGTGGTCCAATTGGACCTGCTGGTCCTGTCGGTTTACAGGGAGTTCCGGGTGAACTTGGTCCACAGGGTCCGATGGGTGAGCGTGGGTCTAAAGGTGATCGTGGTGAAACAGGTGCGAGTGGTCTAGGTGTTAAGTCAGTAGAAAGTCTTGACCAAAAAACCATACTGATTCACTTGACAGATGGATCAGTCTTTAGTGCGGATTTACCGAAAGGTCCACCCGGATTCAATGGTATTCAGGGTGAGCAGGGTGTTACCGGTTCTGTTGGGGAACGTGGAGAAAGGGGTGACGCTGGTTCACAGGGAGATCAAGGTGAAAAGGGTGATCGTGGTCCGATCGGTAAAGCTGGTCCTAAGGGCAAAGATGGCACCGATGGCAAAGATGGTACGGTCGGTGAAGCTGGACCAAGGGGACCAAAGGGTGAAAAGGGAACCAAAGGACCAAAGGGGGATTCTGGTAAGCAGGGTATACCCGGTCCAGCAGGACCAGTTGGTCCAAAGGGTGTTCAGGGTCCAGAAGGTAAACGAGGACAGAAGGGTGAAATCGGTAAGCGAGGAACAGAGGGTAAGTCTGGTGTTGTTCGAGCGAGATTTCCACTCAAGTATGATGAGAAGAAACAAGAACTTACTTTCGATGCGAAGTCTCTTGAGCGTGTCCTCAGTGTAAATAACTTTGACCCAATGGCAGTAAATAATCTACTGACAGCTATCGGTGGTGGTGGTGCTGTTGGTCTTCGACATAATGGCTCGATGATCATAAAGTCTGTGTCTGACATTGATGTCACTCGTGGACTTGAGATTTTACCCAAAGGTAAAAATGTCGAATTACAATTAGATACCGAAGTACCATTTTCCTTTGCAGGAATAACCACCTCAGATAAAAGAAACCATCCCTTAATTGGTACTGGAGACTATTGGTTCAATACGTCAGATGATGCTAGTGGTGGTAGATTGTATTTTAGGGTCGATGATAACTGGGTAGAAGTTTGATAAATAGCTTAAGGAGTATTAGATGACAACGAGATTTCCAAAAAATCCAGCAAACGGTACAGAAGTATCTCTCGGAGGTAGAACTTGGAGATATAATTCTACTTATGGTGTATGGGACAAGGTAGGATCTGTTCTAACTGGTAGCACATTTGATTTTGTCGATAATGGTATAACGCTAAATGGTCATACTCTTAGCATTGACACCACGACAAATATTTCTTTACAGGGAATTTCTGCTAGTCATGGAGCTACATTTCATGGTACAGTTTATGCTCTAGGCGGAGTTAGTTTGGGTGCTGGTGGAATTACCTTTTCCGATGGCACTAATCAAAAAGGTGCAGCGAAAGACGTAGCAACATTTACCATTGACGCATCCTCGTCCATCGCCACCGGAACAAAAACAAATGCTTTGTATAGAATTCCATACAATGCAACGCTCACAAACTTTGATGTAAAAACAATTGCCACGGGTGGATTGACGGCAGCGGTTGTTATATCTGGTTCTGATTTTGGTAGTCCAACCACAAGTTCGGCTACCGGATGCTCTCTTGGTATTAAAGGTCTTACCGGATCGTCTACGGTTTTCAACACAGCGTCAGTGACCGCAGGAGACTTTATCTTTTTACATATTATAAGCAATAATTCTGGTGCATCTGCGGCACAGGCTTTCTTGAGTTACGAAACGAGGTAATGAATGGCACTTGATGTAAGATATTGTAATCCTGATTTGTCCAGCGGAAGTGATGACGGAAGTTCGGAGGCGAATGCTTTTCAGAGTGTTTCTGATGCCGTGAGTTACATAAATTCAAACGGTCCCGGTGTTCACATGTATTTCAAACGCACATCATCTAGGGATAGTTCAACTATTAACATCAGTGCCACCTTTGCAGACACAACAAAGAAAACCATTCTTGAGGGTTATGAAACAACACCGGGCGACAGAGGTAAGTTTCAGATTGGCTCTAACAGCAGTGGTCAAATTATTCTTGGAGCCGCCGCTGACAATATGATTCTTCGCAACTTTGATATTGAATTTAACGGGGCCGGAGGTGTTAGTAATTGTATTCTATTTAGTCGGGGTATGACAAATGTGATTGAAAACTGCAAGATTCATAATCTGAGCACTAGCGCAGATCGCACCGCAATACGATACACCCAAGAGTGTACAATCATCAACAATGAAATATCCTCTGCTGCGGCATCCTTTAGTAACGATGCAACCGATGTACACGCGGTTGTAGCCGGTGCAGCTCTTCGTGGTGGAAGCGTTTGCTATAATATAATCAAGGGAGCACAGGGCATTGCCAACACTTCCCAGTTTCTTGGATATTTTTGTTTTGGAAATGTTATTATGCCAAACACCGCTGACAGTGTTGATTTAGATCTGGGTATTCGAATGACACTCGCACGAGAGGGAACTGGTACAAACGAACAGAGAGGAACTGTGATTTCAGGAAATACCATATTCAACTTTCAGAGCACTGGTATTGAAATCCGCGAGCAACCAGACGACACTAACGCATATCAAAATATATTTACACAAAATCTTCTCTTTGCGGGTGACTCATCTGCGAAAGGCTTTCTCAACTCTGACTCAACGGATACAGCCATAGCTTGCATTACAGGTAACGCTATGAACTCGGATGTGATTTCATCTGCAAATCGTTTCGATGGATTTGGAGATATGCCAACAGACCCTACCGTTCTTTACACCGGAAATCCGTTTGTTGATAATGATCCAACATTAGGCATTGATAGAAGTACTGATCTTTACAGAGCAGGATTTCTTAAATCAAACTTTGGTGCGGTTCAAAATGAAGATTTTGAGTTTATTTCAGTTTCCTAAATTGACTTAGCTCTGTTTTGTGTTATAATGTGAGTGTGAAAGGAATATATTATGTCTGATGACTGGAGCTTTGGTGAAAATATGATGACTGATTTTTTGGGTTTCTACCCACTACACGACAGTGTGAAAAGACCAATCTGGGGAACCGAACAATCTGCCTGTTTCGACTTGTATGCTCACTTTGAGCCGGGTACGGTTGTTCGTGGATATGACTCTGTGAACAGGGAGCGTCTATACGACCTCACCACAGATACTACTACTGTTCAGGGGGATAATTCACATTCTTATATTAGTATCCCTATGCAGAATCGTGTTCTGATTCCTACTGGATTGATTTTTGATATTCCAGAAGGTTTCTCTGTACGACTTCACAGTAGGTCAAGTCTTTCTCTGAAAAAGGGATTGATGATGGTGAATGGTGAAGGTATAATTGACTCTGATTATTATCATGAGTGTTATATGATGTTGTTCAATTCAAGTAACCAGACGGTTAGAATTCATCACGGTGAAAGAATTGCACAAGCGGAAATGATCGAGAGCGTTGAATACGAAATTAAACAAATCCCAGAAATGCCCACACAGAAGACGAGTCGAGTCGGTGGGTTCGGAAGCACAGGAGTAAATTGATGAACAGAGAAGAACTACTTATGCATCATGCCGAGGTATGTGCAAGGGCTTTAGAAATCATGCAGGTGAAGAACCATGACTACGCAGGCAAGGGTGGAGAGCAACCGTTCGCAAACTTTGAACGCTGTGAATCCATGGGAGTCTGTTCAACCGAGCAGGGGTTCCTTGTCCGTGTGATTGACAAGGTTTCGCGTCTTGCTACTTTCGTTGAAGCAGGAGAACTCAAGGTGAAGGGTGAGACTTGGAAGGATGCAGTCCTTGATATCATGAATTATATGATCCTATTCTCAGCCTACGTTAGTGATAAGCAAGGTGATGATCTCCCCAAGGGAGCAGAAGAGTTTCTGATTGAAGAATTGAAAGTTACACCAAACACAGTAGAACATCACCCAGTCTAAACTATGGATAATTTTTATACTAACGTCTCTCTTGTTGGTGACGGAATACTTTACAGGGGCATCGAAGATGGTGTCCCTGTAAAGCGTGTGGTGAAATACAATCCCACGCTCTTCATTCCCTCAAACAAAGAATCTCGATTCAAGACTCTTGACGGGAAAGTTGTAGAACCCATTCAACCGGGTTCTATTTCTGATTGTCGTGATTTTGTCAAGCAGTATGAGGGTGTCCCTAACTTTAAAATCTATGGTAACACTGATTATGTCTACCAGTACATCGGTGACCTATACTCTGGTGAACTTGACTATGATATGGACAAGATCTCCGTTGCCCATATTGACATTGAAACACAATGTGAACATGGTTTCCCACAGGTTGATGATCCAGAAGAGAAGGTGATCGGTATCACTCTCTTTGTGAATGGGAACAAGTACTCATTTGGGTTGGGTGATTTCTCTGTTCCGGGTATTGAGTGTAAGTGTTACGAGTATGAGGAAGATCTGCTTTCTGATTTCCTAGAAGTCTGGAAGAAAGAGTCTCCACATATCGTGACTGGCTGGAACGTAAAGTTCTTCGACATTCCTTATCTGGTTCAGAGAATGAATCGTGTGCTCAGCCCCGTGGAGACTGCACATCTATCCCCATGGAAGAAGATTCGAGAGAAGCAGATCGAAAGGGCGAACAGGAAGCACACCACTTTCCAGATCCTCGGTGTGTCCATTCTAGATTACTTGGATCTCTATCGCACTTTCACGTACAAGAACCAAGAGTCGTACAAGCTCGATCACATTACATTTGTCGAACTCGGTGAACGCAAGATGGGATATGGTGAACACGAGACAATCAAGGACTTCTATCGAAAAGACTTTGCTCGTTTCATGGAATACAATGTCCGAGATGTTGAATTGATTGTCATGCTCGAAGACAAGATGAAGCTGCTTGAGCTTGCTCTTGCTTTGGCGTATTCTGCCAAGGTGAACTACGAGGATGTTTTCTCACAGGTCCGAACGTGGGACCAGATCATCTACCATCATCTCAGGGAAGATAACATTGTTATTCCTCCTAAGAAAGCTGGTAAGAAAGATGAGCAGTATGCTGGTGCGTATGTCAAAGATCCGATCACAGGTATTCATGACTGGGTTGTTTCGTTCGACTTGAACAGTCTATATCCTCACTTGATCATGCAGTACAACATCAGTCCCGAGACGATGATCCATCAGATGCAGGATTTCGTAATCACACCCAATGCAGTTCTTGGGGAGCAATCGGAACAACTGAAGAAAGCACTCAAGACTCACACAGATAAGAACTATTCGGTGGCGGCAAATGGTACGTGCTACACCAAAGAGTTTGCAGGGTTCCTTCCTGATCTGATGTCTAAGATGTATGATGAACGTAAAGCATACAAGAAGAAGATGATCGAGTGTCAGAAACGTCAGCAGGCAGGAGAAACCAACCTAGACAATCTGATCACCAAGTATAACAACTTCCAGTTGGTTCGTAAGATTCAATTGAACTCTGCTTATGGTGCGATTGGTAATCAATACTTCCGATACTATGCGACTGATATGGCGGAAGCGATTACGACTTCCGGTCAGTTGAGTATCCGATGGGTTGCGGATGAACTGAACAAATTCCTAAACGAGACGGTTGGTACAGACAACTACGATTATATTGTTGCTTCTGATACAGACTCCGTTTATGTTCGTCTAGGTAAGTTGGTTGATCGTTTCCTTCCAGACTGTGATGATACAAAGAAGATAGTTGACTTCTTGGATAGCAGTTCAGAAAAGATCATTCAGCCTCTCATCGATAAGAAGTATGATGAGCTTGCAAAGATGATGAATGCATACGAAAACAAAATGCACATGGGTCGGGAAGTCATCGCAGAGAGAGGTATCTGGACTGCAAAGAAACGCTATGCACTCAACGTATGGGACAGTGAAGGTATTCGGTACGAGGAACCGAAGCTCAAGATCATGGGTATCGAAACGACTCGGAGTTCTACTCCTGCAATCGTGAGAGAGAAACTCAAGAACGCGATCCGTTTGATTCTGACACAGGACGAGAAGGATATCCAGAACTATGTTGCCGAGTTCAAGGAAGAGTTCTTTAGTTGTGAGCCAGAGGAGATCGCATTCCCTCGTGGTGTTTCGAATCTTGAGAAGTGGGAGTCCTCATCTGAGATCTACATTTCGGCAACGCCAATTGCCGTCAAGGGATCTCTCATATACAACCACTATATCAAGAAGCTAAAACTTGAGGAAAAATATGAAAAAATTCAGCAGGGTGATAAGATCAAGTTCATCTATCTGAAAGAGCCTAACCCCATCAGTGGTATGAAGGGTGATAAGGTGATTTCCTTTCCAGCAAGTATACCAAAAGAACTTGATATCCACAGGTTTGTAGACTATAATATGCAATTCACGAAGAGCTTTTTGGATCCCCTCGAAACAATACTCAATGTTGTTGGATGGAAGTCTAAAGAAGAGGCAACTCTGGAAGGACTGTTTATATGAGAGTAGAAATCGAATATAAAGATCTTATATTTCTACAAGCATATCTATTAGAACAATCACAAGATCTAGATAAAAAAGTGAAAGAGTCTTACATGGATGAAGAGACTCCACTAGAAGAAATAAGTTCACTGGGCAAGATAAGAGATGATCTCAATAAAATTGCCTCGGAAATCAAGAAACAAATTTAGGAGAAATAACATGAGTGATTTTTTAAGTAATATTGTAAAAGAATCAGGTAACCAATATGCAAACATTATATCAGAAGGTATTGAGGGAAGTGATGTCGATGGCTTCGTTGATACCGGATCTTTTGCATTTAATGCTCTTCTGTCTGGTTCTCTGTATGGTGGAATTCCTAATAATAAGATTGTCGCGATCGCTGGAGAATCAGCCACTGGAAAGACGTATTTTACACTTGGCATCGTACACAAATTCCTGTCTGATAATCCTGACGGTGTGGTACTTTATTTTGATACTGAACAAGCTGTAACTTCAGAGATGTTTGCTGACCGCGGCGTTGATCCTAATCGGGTAGCCGTGTTCCCTGTTGCAACGATTGAAGAGTTCAGACATCAGGCTATTACAATTGTTGACAAGTACCTTGAACTTTCTAAGGGTGAAAAGAAGCCCATGCTCATCTGTCTTGACTCACTTGGTATGTTGAGTACAGACAAGGAGATTGCCGACACTGCCGATGGTAAGGGTACTCGTGATATGACGAGAGCACAGATGGTCAAGTCAACTTTCCGAGTCCTGACTCTTAAGCTAGGTAAAGCCGGTATCCCACTCATCCTCACCAACCACACCTATGACGTGATTGGTTCCATGTTCCCTCAGAAGGAGATGGGTGGTGGTTCTGGACTCAAGTATGCAGCATCTACCATCGTGTACCTCTCCAAGAAGAAGGTCAAGGATGGTACAGATGTGATCGGAAACATCATTCACTGTAAGCTGTACAAGAGCCGATTCACCAAAGAGAATTCTATGGTCGATGTTCTTCTGAACTATGATGAAGGACTGAACCCATACTACGGTCTTGTTGATATTGCCCTTAAGTATGAAATCTTCGATAAGGTTTCGACTCGGATCCAACTCCCAGATGGAGCCAAAGTCTACGAGAAGTCTATCTACAAGGATCCCGAAAAGTACTTCACCGCAGATGTGATGGAGAAGCTCGAAGCGGCAGTGAAGAAAGAATTCATGTATGGTAAACTTGGTGCAGATGAAGAAGAAACTGAGGAAGTAAATGAAAGCTCCTGACTATCGCTACGTCGATGAAATAACTGAAGGAAATGTCCCAATCGAAATTACTGATGGACATTACAAGGGTATTGTGCTAAGATATGATCGTGTGGTTCTCGAAGAGAAAGATGATAATCTACACTTTGATTATGACTATGACATCATCGAAAATCCAAATAAAGAAGAAGTGACAGAGGAACTTCGTGACGTGTTTACGAATATTTTGTTGTCAGTTCTAGAAGAACAAATAACTGACGTACCCGAAGATTTGGATATACTGAAAGAGGCTAGTAGTGAAGAACATAGAGTTAGTAATACTTCAAAATCTGATATACAATGATGAGTTCTCTCGGAAGGTGACTCCGTTCCTAAAGAAGGAGTACTTCCACGATCAGATTGAAAAACTTGTCTTCGGTGCAATCCAAGACTTCATAGCTACATACAATGCGCTTCCCACCAAGGAAGCGATTGTTATTGATCTGGACAAGAAAACTAGCCTAACAGAACCCCAGTTTGAAGAACTCGGGAAGCTCATGGAAAGTTTGACCGACGAGGATGTTCCGGAGCTTGATTGGTTATCATCACAGACAGAAGATTTTTGTAAAGATAAGGCGGTTTACAATGCGATCATGGAGTCAATCCACATCCTTGAGGACAAGTCAGACTCAAAGACACCGAATGCAATCCCAGAAATTCTCTCGGATGCCCTTGCAGTCTCGTTCGACACACACATCGGACACGACTACATCGAAGACGCAGAAGAAAGATACGACTTCTACCACCGAGTAGAAAAGAAGGTTCCGTTTGATCTTGAGTACTTCAACACCATTACTGGTGGAGGAACTCCACAGAAGACTCTGAACATCATTATGGCTGGTACGGGTGTTGGTAAGTCCCTGTTCCTATGTCACCATGCAGCGAACTGTCTGACTCAGAATCAGAACGTTCTCTACATTACATGTGAGATGGCAGAAGAAAGAATTGCAGAGAGAATTGATGCGAATCTTTTTGACATGACGATTGATGATGTGCAGGATCTTCCTCGGCAGATGTACTACAAGAAACTTGAGGGATTCAAATCACATCTCAAGGGTAAACTTATTGTCAAGGAGTATCCGACTGCGACTGCGAATGTGAATCACTTCAGAGCACTCCTCGATGAGCTTTGGATGAAGAAGCAGTTCAAGCCGGACATCATCTTTATTGACTATCTCAACATCTGTGCCTCTGCTCGTCTCAAGAATGGAAGTAACGTGAACTCGTACACATACATCAAAGCGATTGCAGAAGAGTTGCGTGGTATGGCGGTTGAGCGTTCTGTTCCTATCTTCTCTGCAACACAGGTCAATCGTACTGGGTTCAACAACAGTGATGTTGGTCTCGAAGATACCTCAGAATCATTCGGTCTACCAGCAACCGCAGACTTCATGATCGCTCTGATATCGACTGAAGAACTCGAAGAGAACAACCAGATTATGGTCAAACAATTAAAGAATAGATACAATGATGTTGCTTCAAACAAGAAGTTCATCCTTGGTATTAACAGAGGAAAGATGAAACTGTATGACGTTGATAAAAATGACCAGAGTGGCCTACTTCAAACCAACCAAACAAAAGACACCAAAGCTGGGAATGGGCTTGATGGACGAAACTTCGATGAAAAGTTTTCTCCTTCAAAAGGAAAGTTTGAAAGCTGGAGCATCTGATGTCGTACTACATCGACAAAAAATTCATAAACCTCGCATCAGGTAGCCTTCAGCAGTTCAAGTGGAAGAAAGAAGATTTAGCAAATTGTAGATGTCCGATATGTGGAGATTCAACAAGGAATAAAACAAAAGCTCGTGGATACTTTTACAAGAAGGGTAATGACTTCTTCTACAAGTGTCACAACTGTGGTGTAGGTCATTCACTCTACCGTTTCTTGGAAATGGTATCGCCACTGCTGATGAAAGATTACTCTGTTGAGAGATGGAAGAATGGGGAAAATGGAAATTCAAACTATAAAAAACCAAAGGAAGAAAGTATGTTTGGTGGTCTGTCGTTCAAGCCAAAATTTAAAACTAACTCAGTCTTACTGAATGATCTAACTCGGATTAAAGACCTAGATCATTCACATAAGGCGTATCAATTCTGTAAGATGAGAAAGATCCCAGAGAAGTTCTATGACATTCTCTACTACACCAATGACTTTGGTACGTGGATGAAGAAGCTAGACCCGGAATGTCTTGCGCTTGGTGCAGAGGAACGTCTTATCATTCCTTTCTTCAACAAGTCAGGTGATGTTGTCGGTGCTCAGGGTAGACTTCTCTCTTTCAAGGGAGAAGAGACTGCTCGGTTCAGTGCTCGCTATATCACAGTGAAAGCCGACAAGAGTATCGATCGTCTATGGTATGGACTCTGGCGTGTCGATCCCAAGAAGAAAGTCTATGTGGTCGAGGGACCAATCGACAGTCTGTTCATCCCTAATACAATTGCGATGGTTGGTGCTGGTGCAATAGAAAATCTACATGACAGACTTATTGGCACCGAAGTAGTTTACGTTCTTGATAATGAACCACGTAACAAGCAGATCGTGAACTACATGGATAGACTCATCAACAAGGGATGTAAGATTTGTATCTGGCCCACCAACATGAAAGAAAAAGATATTAATGATATGATCTATAGTAAATCTGCAAAAGACATACAGAAGATCATAGACAAGAATACATACAGTGGACTAGAAGCTAGACTACATTTTAGAAACTGGAAAAAGGTATGACAGAATTTGAATATAATCGCGATGATATTCCACAAGAAGTTTTATTGGAAATCGTTTTAGAGTTTAACAGAAATTTTGCTAGTTACGTAAGAGAAGTTGATGCTGACTTGTTTGAAAGAGCCAAGGATTATGCTCGATCATTTACAGAGCTAGAAGGATATGATATTACATTTTTAGATATAGAGAGTGACGACAATGACTAAGGTTCTTAACAAAGGCTATGTGGAATTAGTTGACCACATGGGTACAGATCTAACGGTAGTAAATGCTGCCCGTGTCTCGTTCGATAAAGAGAGTGAATGGGACTACAACGAAGAAGCACTCAAGAAAGTTACTGGACACAATTGGCAGGCAGACAGACTCAGAGAAGAGTTTAAATGTCTGTCTGGTAAAGACAAGAAACTTATCAAGTATCTTGCCGAGCATAAGCACTGGACACCATTCGCACATCCACAGATTACATTGAGAATCAAAGCACCGATTTCAATCCGCACACAGTTCTTCAAGCACAAGCAGGGATTTGTTGAGAATGAAATCAGTCGTCGCTATGTTTCATTCAAGCCTGACTTCTATTGGCCTACGTGGAGAGGTAAACCCACTGGTAGTGCAAAGCAAGGTAGTGAAGAATTTATGGCAATAAAGGCTGAAAATGTTCGCTCATATGGTAATGCTATGGATCTCTGTCTCTATACCTATAACCAACTCATCGATGAAGGTGTTGCACCAGAACAGGCTCGTTTTGTATTGCCACAAGCAATGTTTACAGAGTGGTATTGGACTGGTTCCCTTGCTGCTTATGCCAGATTCTATAGTCAGAGAATTGATGAACATGCTCAGTGGGAGATTCGTGAGTATGCTAAAGTTATCGGTGACACAATTCGACCTCTATTTCCAGCTTGCTGGGAGGTTCTCACAAAGTATAAATAGATGAGAAGGAGACGCTAAATGCCAATTTACTGCAATAATTATGATATCAATCTTTATCAGGGACAGTCATACTTTTTGGACCTAGACTACACTGATGTCAATGACGAAGTTGTTGATCTCAATGGTGCAACATTTGAAGCAAGAATGCAGATTAGACGCTCTCCTCTAGTAGAAGAAAAGTTAGTAGCCATGAGCAGTGATTACTATCCCAAGGGTGTCGTTGGTGGTGGTATCACAGGATACTTCACTGGACCGGGATTTGGTTTACCCGAAGGGACCACTGGTGATTATATGGGTTTAATTGGTACTGGAGGAATCACTCTAAATTATGGTGGTGAATTAGGCACAATTCGAATCGAAATAGATGCCGATACTACAGCAAATATTCCTGCTGGTAGACACTTCTATGACCTAGATGTGCGTAACAAATCAATCAATTTTGTTGATAAAGTTATAACCGGAACATTTGAGGTTTTGAGCGAAGTAACCCGATAAAATTACTACATAATAGGACTATTTTTATCTGAAATGGAGCCTATATGTCATCTTACGGATCATCTTTACCAAATTATAGCACTAACAACACCCCCACCAGTGTCACCAGTGTATCAAGCCCAGCAACGCAAATTGTCAGTACAAAAACACAAATAACATCAGGAAGAAAAACAACTCCTACTTCCTCTAACACCGACATTGATGAATCTAATACCGTTAGCAGTTCTATAGGAGAAACAAGTATTTTAGCTGCTAATATGAAAAACCTTGAAACAGCGGCTCAAGTATCGGTTGAGGGATATGAATACGCAGTAGAACTACAATTTGCCACTAAAACAAATTTCTTCTATAGTGCTAGTGACAAATACGCTGCGGGATCTTCCGAAGATCCCGGTGGTCCATTACTTGGGACAACATTTGTAGATTCCGATGATGATGCTTTTCCTTCATATCAACCAGATGAGGAATATGCAATAACAACTAGAGTAGTAAAATGGACCATAGCGTCTAATGCTCCGATATCCTATGGTTATCATTTAGACGGAAGTCCATTTGTACATGACAACAGTAATATAGAAAATGGCGGTCTCTTTATCGTCTCAATTACTGACGGCGAAAATAACCCCCTTGCAAGAACAGAATACAATGCTTGGTATGAGCCTGTTGAGATAAACGGCACTGCAATCAACCCAGATAACGGCAAGCTACCTACTGAACATATTGGTCAAATTTCACGAGGTGCTCAAGAAAGTGATTTAGTACTTAGATATAATGACTCTGTTGATTTCACAGATGATGATGGTAATATTATACCATTTGATTCACCTCTGCGACGTGATTTAAATATTGTATTAAAGCCATATTTGGGAATTCCTGATTATCATTATAGCTGTATTCCAACCGGTCGTGGATTTATTGATGCTGGTGGTGGTGATGGCTATACTGATGCTAATGGTAAAGAAGTAGAAACACAATTATTTGGTTCACCCGCTATTAGTGAAGGAAACACAGATAAAAGTTCTAGTAGATACGGTCAGGGTGACTTCAACGAAAGTTACTGCTATCCGAATTATTATGATGGTCGCGGACAAGTGATTTCTAATAACAATACTGTTCAATTTCCCAAAAACCAGATAACACAGGAGAACGTTGTTCGAGCTAGTGATGACTTGGAGAATCCCGGAAACGTTGACTGGATACAAGCATACGCAGACGATAATGCTCCATGGGTTACCGAAGGACAATGGTTAGCTTCAGATCCAGATAATGATACTGGGTTTAATTATTTAAGTGTGCAACCGGGAACAAGAAATAATCGGTGTGCGCCGGGTAGAGGATTTTTCCCGGTCTTTACTGCATATGACTTTGCTCTTCAAAATAGTGGCTTGATCAAAGATCGAGACGATGTTGTGCGGTGGAGTGGTCATTGGACTCCCGACGCAAAAGACGAAGATGGTATTTCACCTTATATGCTAAAGGCAAATGATCTCGTTGTAACCCAAGTTGGTCACTGGGATCATAGGGGTGTTGAACAAACGAGGAAGTATTGTCGGCAGAGATACCAATTATATAATCTTCTTTTAGCCACCCATGACGATGTTCTTCAGGATCATGAAGATTTTACTTGGTACAGAACAGGTAAAGACTTCCCAGAATTTCCAAACAATGAAAGCGGTAATAACCCAGCAACAGATGATCTTTATCCACTCCCCGGAGACTTTAATGAGACCATAGCAGCTAACCCGGATCTATACCCAGACTTGGTTCCAGTACCGTCTTCAGCAGGAGAAGAACCCACTTTCAGAACGTATGAAGCAGCGGTTATCAATAGGTATACTCCCGGTAACCAAGCAAAAAATGACATTGATTCAAATAAAGGTTGGGGTTTAATACAAGATACTAGTTTTAGATATCCTTTCATTGATATGACAGCTTGTTTGTCTGTGGTTCCCCCAATTGAACTACCCGCAGAGTTTACGGATGCAGATTTTGATGACTCTGGTCAAGTGGATGGTGATGACCTTCTACAGATTTTAGCAAACTGGGGTTCTACACCGAACGACAAGTTTTTTAGACCAGAATTAGATCTCAATGGAGATGGAATAATTGACGGTGGTGACCTTACGGTTCTTTTGAACGCATGGATAAATCAGGGAATATCGCTTACTGATTACAGTAAGACCTTCAGACCTCCATTAAACTGGGATCCCACTGATAGAAACTCTGCACCATACATTACAGAGATTGATGATATTGATGACTATACAATAGATGGTCCCGGTGTAAAGCCTCTTGCAGCAGGAATTGACCCAGACACAGATATTCCTGTTGGTGGTATAGGTTATCCTAATACAGCCATGGACGGTGGTACAGCACAAGCGTGGGAAATCTATACAGCAGATGAAAATCAATCCGGTTACAATCCTAGATTCCCTAAAGGTTTGAATATGACTATGGCTGATAGTTATTGGCCTGAATTAAAAGTTCAACAAAAACAGGAATTAATAGGTGATGGTAATCCTGATGATCCAGAAACTTGGGACTATCAGTGTACAGTTCGTCGTGTTCAGGCATTGAATAAGACTTTACCAAAATATTTAAGACTTGGTACTGCCATAGTTTGGCAAGCTGCTGGTCAGCATGATAACAGAGTACAAGGTTGTCATGGTGGTGCCGACTTAGCCATGGCTAACTATGGGTCACAGGAGGGATGTGAGTATGAAATGTTGACATTCTTGGCCTTTGATAAGAACTTAGATAAGGAAAATCTAGATAGAGCTAATCTAGAACAACCGGGTCTTCAAGGTATCAGTCCATCTTTAGCTTGGCTTCATAGACATTACGGTAGTGATTGGGATAAAAAACCAAATCCAACTGGTGATGGTACTCTGATAGACAAACGAGAAGGACAGGAATATAACCTTCGTCATATCATTAGACGAGCACTAACCCAAAGAGCTATTGACATCTACGGTGGTTATAGATCTTGTGGTAAGTATCATCTTCACAATGCAGGACACACTGACTGGTGGGACATGTTGAGCGTAGTAGGTGTTGCTTGTACACAATATCAAGACTGGGTTGATTTGCTCGAAACAGGTGAACTAGGTAGTACGAGAAATGGTACAATTAAAAACTTTGCCAGTAGAGTTGGTAAAGATGATCCCGACTATGTTTATGACACAATGGAGAACACAGGTACTTTCCCCGGTGGTATTGGTGCAATCGGTCCTGAAGGTCAAGCTAACCTCACCAATACTCCTGCTGGATACCTACAAGGTAACGGTCCCGGTGCTTATGCACACAATACTGTTAGGTACAAAGATTTATCAGTGAAGAGTGTTGATGATTATAGTATAATGCAAGTTCCCGGTGGGGATAATCAACCTAATGCTAATGTTTTTGAGGGTGAGTCATTACCACCACAAAATCTTCCCGATATCTTTCCTAATCAGTTGGTTACCGTATATCCCCCAGTCGGTGGTGACTGTGGAAATCACATTGATAGCTTATATTACAAACTTAAAGAAATTGTGGATTCTGATAAGCAAGACTTACTCGACAATCCCAATGATCCAGTGCTACAACAGAAAATTAGAGATCTTAAATGGAGAGGTATATATCAACAAGGCATACCGGGGACACATAATCAGGGTGATATCGTGGACACTTGGATATCGACTGATACCGAGGCAAATCCTAATGGAGAACCTGCTCCTGATATAACCGATGCACCATTAAATAGACTCCAGTCTGGTGTAGAACCTGAGTGGGTAGCCGACATAGATAAACCATATTCATTTTTACATACAGTACCTGATGAAAATCTGGTAAGATATGACGGCCAATATTTTAATATAATCCGTGCAAAACTAGACCAAGATACAGGACAAAGGGTTTTTGAGACAAATAATAACCTCTATAAGCCACATAAAGATATATGGAAACCAATTGAAGAAGATTTTAGACCGATTGATCGATGGAGTCCGACCGATGGATCTGCGGGAGACTGTAACGCAACATATGGTGATGAATATCTTTCACGCGCTCTAGAGGGTGCTGATACTGCAAACAGTAGATATGCTCCATTAACCGGTATTCATGCAAAAAGATTTGATGACACAAAGGAAACTAATACCGCTAAACACTGGGGTATACTTACCAACCAAGATTTTATGAGTTCAAATTATCATAGAGGGTTGTATGTCAAAAATACAACATTAAATGAAGATGGAACAGAATCTGAGCATTACGGTAAAATTACGGTGGTAGTTGCGAGTTCACTTGAACGTGTTAGAAATTCTGAGTGTTGTGACGATAGCAGAATAGAGTCAAAGCCAACGGTAGTAGACAAATTCCCAATGGGTTCGAACCTCAATCAAGAAATTGAGGGTATGAAAGAGGTGATGCTTGGTAAAAACGCTAATACAGATGTAGGCCCCACCGCTAGAGCCATGCGTTTCCTTCTACTTGACGATATAGGATTAACGGATGACAATGGTGATCTACTACCAAATGCCACAGTTGATATTACTCATAATCTTAAATATGATTTTGAAGATCCGGAAAGACTGTCACCCAGTATTAACACTTATGCAAATGTGGGTAGTTATAGTAATCTACACTGTTTTGGTGGTTTCAAGTCATACGAGTGGGCATGGAATAGAGGGTCATTCATGATTGGTATGGCTGCAAGGATGTTTGCGGAGATTAAAGATGTAGACAAGCAATCTGAAACAGAAAAAGTGACTAAGAAATTAGTTTCTGAAATTGTGGACGCTCTGCCTGCATACTATGCTAAACAGTATGTAAAGTTCCCTACGTTCTTTAATAATCCTATTGGCAGAGCCATATTTGAAGAAGATACAAATTCACTCCATAATGTTGCCTCTGGTGGTAACGCCCAAGGCGTGAGATGGAGTGGAGGCACAAGAGCTGATGGTAGAACTCCTAACTGGCAAGACTATCCACGTAGCGGAAGCACTCCAGATAATTTCTATGGTGGAGACCAATTTAAAGAACTTGTTAGAGCCTTGTTCAATCAAGAGCTTATGACTCGTATTGATGGTCCTAGTTCAGTTATCTCTAAGTGGAGAGATCCCGCAGATGGTAGAAAATGGTGTTCGACTATAAAGGAAAAACTATATAGATGGAAAAATGATCCTGATGTTATAGGTGGAGTATTACCTACCGACACTGATGGTAAGACTGATTTCTCTACGACTGACGTTATTCCTGTTGCAGATCTACCAGAAAATGTAACTGCTATAGCAAATAGTACTCAGGGTCAATCAGTATTGTGGGCCTCTTCAAACTATACGTTTGACTGCCCAGATGGTCAACAAGCATCCATGGCAAGAAATAGTAGCAATCAAGCAGGAACATGGCCATTTGATAATATGGAAGAAGGACAATATCCTATCCCCACCACGGCAACAATTCCTCCGGAGGGTGGATGGAATGAGAACGTTTATATTCCAGAATGGGTTACTCATGAGAGACTATTTAATAGAGACTCTAATGGTAATTATACTGGTGAGAAAACTCAATTCAACCAGTCAGCCGGTATTGGTGCTTCCTTTACAATCATAGGTAGAAACGGATCATCGGTAGATCTAGATAAGGCAATCGGTCGGCCGGTGTCAGATGGTAGACCTATTGCGGCTACTGACGAGGAGTATGATCTTTATCTAAACAATGATGGGTATCGTATCCAATCTGGAGAACCAGATGAGAGTGGTCATCCGGGTCGATCTCGTCAGGTTGACGGAGTTCTTCCATACAAACAATTCGTAGAGGGTAAATCTCTTTATGTTTGGTTACACGGTCTCAGTAGATGGCAAGAACTTGTATTAGTTTCTGAAAAGATTAATACTGAAACTGGTACAATAACGTCACATGGACCTAGATCTGGAGCAACTAAGGGTGGTGATGGACTTGGTACAAATGATTTCTCTGAAAGTGGATTCGAAGATGATTCAACAGAGTGGACACAGGTCTGGGCGTTACCCAACTACACCACGGTTTTGCCCGGTGAAGAACCATCTGAACCAAAACCATTGGGAGTCTGGGCAAACATGTCTGACTCGTTTGCCAGAGATGGATTGCAAAATATGGCAGTCTTCTATGCAGATCCACAATGATAAAATGATACATATACTGACCAAAATACTATAAGGACTAAAGATGGCAAGCAATTGTAGAACCGGAGTTTCAATCAGAACTGGTGGTCGAGGACCACAGGGACCACAAGGTCCACAGGGACCGCAAGGTCCACAAGGTCCACAAGGTCCACAGGGCCCTGATGGCGATGGTTTTACTGGTCCTACAGGCAGTTCTGGTCCTCGTGGTCAGGGTGTTACTGGTGCAGAGGTTCGTGTTGATACCCTTTACATCATAGTTGACAATCAAGACGGAACCACATCTGAAATTAAGGTCGGAAATGTCCGTGGTCCATCAGGTGTGTTTGCAGGTAAGGGTGCGACAGGTAACACCGGTAACACGGGTGCGACTGGTATTGGTCTTGGTATCTCTTCGCGATATCGATACAGAACATTCGGTCCAAATGCTATACAGGGTGGACTAGCATTGGCTTCCTGTGAGGGAGGGGTGCTTAATAGAGGTATCGGTAGTCAAGTAGGTGAATTTGGTCTTACTATTCTACAAGATATCAATCAAAATGAAACTCGTACATTATCAATCACTGAAGACACCTTAGATAGTATTAGCAAACAAAGCTCACTTGGTCTGACTGGAAATCAAAGACTTTTCTTACAGGCCAATAGTTTAGACGGAACAAAAACTTTTGCGTATATCCTCAGCCCTGCGGCGCTTACTCGAAGTCAGACGAACAACTCCACTGATTGTGTCACTGACGGTCAAAGCCTTGGTTCTTTATCATACGCCTCTACTGTCTATAAATTTGGTGAAATTAGGATAGCTCCTCAAGAGGGTTTAGAGTATGACATCGTCGGCGGGAGCCTATCAGTAGTTTCGGAAACAAGTCATCTGTTCAACACACCAACGTTTGCAGATAACGAAGAAGTAAACATCACCATGTTCTTACTCCCACAGGGAGCAACAGGAAATACAGGAAACACTGGTCCTGCGGGAGCAACTGGAATAGGAAACACCGGTAACACTGGTGGTGGATACACTGCAATAGATCTTGGTGGATCACCCGGCGGTTACACATTACAATTCCGAGAAACATTACCCAGCACCGGTCCTGAGCTTCTTGGTGCCACATTTGAATTCACCATCACAGGATTTACTGGTGCGACCGGTGCAGCAGGTGCTCGCGGAACCACAGGTTCTGGTATCACTTTCCAAGAAGTCATCGGTGAATTTGGCGCCCAGCAACTAGTCTTTAGAGAAATTACCTTTAAGACTGGTGTAGCCATTCTTGGTAACACATTTACATGTGGACCTATCTTTGGTAACACTGGAGCGACTGGTAACACCGGTGAGTCTGGATTCTCTGGTGAGACTGGTGCAACTGGTAATACAGGGGGAGGTATTACTGCACCTGTTGTTCAAGTCCACACTGCCTCTGCATTCACTGGAGTTACTCTGTCCTTCAGACACGTATTACCTAGCACCGGACCAGTAATTCTTGGTCAGACATTTGCGTTTGACATCAAGGGACTCACCGGAAACACTGGTAGTCAAGGTGATCAAGGTGTACGTGGACCAGCAGGTGCTGTTGGACTTCTCTACGCAGTCCGCGATGATTTAGCCGCAATTCAGAACCTCGACGGATCTATGGACTGTAGCACGACCGGTATCACTATCAGTCAACAAGACCTGAATGGAATCACCTTTGATGATGGTGTGTTTACCCAGCTTCTTCGTGGTCGAGGAGAACTTATCTACGTCCTTGGTGCGTCTGGTAGCACTGGTCACAGAGTGTATGAGTGTCCCAGTCAAAGAACTATTCAGACCATTGGTCTAGATTCTGCTGGTAATAAAGCAACACTAATCAACAAACTTCTTACTGTCACTGAAAGTAACGCTGCCTTCCCCGGTACAGGGGATTTCGTATCCGTCTTCATTACGGGTGCAGGAGCCACTGGTGCCACTGGTGCAGGGTTTACTGGTGCAGGGATTTCCTATACTGGTGAGTTGATTGTTCGGGAAGTTATCGCTGGAACTGGTGCTCTAGGAGCCACGTTGAACTTGGGTAGAGTTCTTGGACCTACAGCAGAGTTCCGTGGAAGTACAGGACACTACTTGTTCTTGGATGACAACAACCTTGGATCAAGCGGAAGTACTGCTCTACACTTCGACTTTGATAACGATATGGCGAAGCTTGATCTGTACAGAGAAAAGATTCATGACATCGGTGATGTGACCAGTAACGCCGCTGGTGGTGTTTCGATTATCGTTGATCCACGGAACGGTCCAATCCAGAGAGTTAATTTGTCTGATCTCGCAGATGGAAATAACGTATCATTGAGCTTCACTCAAAATACTGATGGAACATCTAGATGGATAACCGGACAGGGTGTCACGATCATAGTTGAAAATGCTCTCGGTGCAGGAACAAATACTACAGCAAATTGGGTTGAGACAAACTCAGATAGGCTTTACAGTGCCGCTCCCATAATTCAGTCTGATAGGACTACCATCTTGTACGTAGTTGGTTATAACACAACTAACATTAAACCTGACTGGGGAGTTGCAACTAAATACTACATAACATCACAGACATTCGGAACACTAGCTTAATGCTCAATGGATAACTTTTAATGCTGAATACTTTTAGAGTAATATTTGTTGATACAGTTGGGAATGTAGTAACAAAACCATCCGAAAATTGTGACTATATTCAGGAATCTGATGCCGGCTATTATTCCTTTGACTGGGGAGTTCCCGCAGAATACAGTGATGACGGTAGTGTCTCAAATAGTATTTCTGGTGAGTATGCTTTTGATAACAGATCAATAAATGATATGTTCAAGAAATATGGTCTAGAACCAACTGGCTTTGTTGGTGAAGATCCCTTACCCTCTGTTATAGGTGACCACGGTCGAACAGGAGAGCTTGTAAATTCTGGTAATATGGGAAGAGTCACCAAATCTTCTTCTGGTGACACCTTGAGTTGGCCTCCTTCCACAATAAACAATCAAACAAAAGATGCCTTTGCAAAAGATAGATTTGTCATCATTGGAAATAATACGGCTCCTCTAGACATGGGAGGACTTGGTGCAAATCTCAGAACACCATCTGATCTGTTTACAAATAATAAATCCATTCGCGTCATAGGTGGTAATGATACAGACGCTAGAGACTATTCTCAAACTACTTCTGATTTAGAATTTGATCAGGATGGTGGTGGTGAAGGTAACGTAGATACTTCCGGAAATAAATTTCCAAAGTATCTTTACCTTGGTGTTGTAGCTGCCGGTGGTCCCTGTGGTGGTGCAATTTCTTGTAGAAATACCAATTTGGGTGGTGGTTCTGATTCGGATTTCGAACCCACATGTCCCGGTGCAGTAGATGCTGATACCAGTGAAAAGGGATTATACATTTGTCCTACGTTCCAAAAGTATTCTCCGGGAAGCTACAGCGCACCTCTTAGTCAGACTATTTGGCCAGCATTTACTAATTATGTTGGGATTGGTGAGATTGGTACAGACCCACCCGACGGACAATTCCCTAGATTTGGCGGCAGAGTTTCTGAATCAGGGAAGAAAGTTGGAGTCTTCTTGAAAGCATGTGAAGGTTCTGCAATAGGTAATAGTTCCCAAAGAAAGACGCTAATTGTAAGACTTGTGAAACTCGGTAAGGGTGGTGTGGAATCGTTTGACACTCGCGATGTTATCACAAAAGATGGCGCAGGTGATAAGTTATACAATTTAGGAATAAACACAACATCGACTACATTCCCAACAAAAACTGACAGAGACACAGAAATTGAAGTATACGAATATCCAGAAGATGGAACTGCTTTGTCATGGGCAAATCATGGAGTTCTTTCTATAAAATGTGAGGGTGGTAGAGCGCAGCCAACGGTTAAGGGCTACACTGGTGTAAGGACATGTGAGGATCTTAGAATACAGACCTGTACTCAGTGTACAGATTTTCTTACTGGAGATGATTCAATACAAGAAATTTGTCTTGGATGGCCAACTGGAAACGATATTTTAGTTGACGAAGTTTCATCTAACCCGAGTACGATTAGTTTACCACCAAAAGTAGTTATATCAAAAGGCCCAAGATTCGATCTAGAACGATATTCCATGTTGAGAACCGATGAAGGGGACTTCGTTGATGTTGACTTCAATATGTTTGGTGGAATAGAGGATATAGAAAGTTCTGAAGATTGGTACTCCAAAGCCGGTGGTATACAGAGAACTGAAGAAGTTGTCACACTCGGAGTTTCAATCTTAGACCCTACATCTGGCACTGGTGATGAGGATGAGGAACTTGTCTTTGGTTCATCAATTTCTTCCAATTATACTTTCCGTGGAGGAACCAAATATATTCTCGATCAAAGCATTCAGACGGTCGGTGGATTTGAAGTTGATGAGAATCCATATCCTCTCACTATTCTCGGTGGTGGGTATGATGGTAACATCACAGAAAATCCTTTTGAACCCTTTATGGAATTGAAGTATTTCCTTGATGACAGGTCAGTAAGCAGAAACATATACGTTGGTGCGTTTGAAGCAAGTAAGTCACGAAGAATTGAAATGACATTATCAGAAAACGCGGACTGTGATTCTTTAATCTTTGAAGTTCCAGAGATTGTAGGACCGGATCAAAGAACGAGTAAATACATTCCTTCGACAACTCAAGCCATACCAGAACCCGGACTCGGAGCCAAGTCTAATTTTGTCATTGAAACTCAGAATGCAGACATAGAAGACTTCCATGAGGGTGTTGGTGGTAATGGTGGTACTGTTTATGTTGGATGGGGTGAGCAAGTAAATCGCGCAGTTGATAACGTCACCAACACAAGGTCTGCTAGGGGTGTAGAACGAGGTGCAGCACTTAAACCCGGTACTGGATTCGGTAGAAGGTTGATCAAACCTCTCGGATTAAATAAGCCATCATTGGGAACTGCACCACCACCATCCGTTGTCCCAGTGCAATCAACAGCAGAATTTGAATACATCTCATATGGCGCTACAGAAACATACAATAATGCTCTTGCATCAGTGATGGATTACAGTCCTATTGGTGATCCCAACGCAAAGGGTTATGATGCCGCTCCCATCTTTAGATTTACTGAAATTCCTGAGATTACACGGGAAGGTGATTTCTATATCACTGCTCAGGCATATCACATGGAAGGAATCGAAAAGATAACCTTCATCATGGATGGAGGTAAACCAATTGATGTTTACGAACCACAACAACATCCAGATGATCTAGGGACTGACTATGAAAATACTGCTAGTGGGTTGGGTAGAGGTTATAAAGAATACATGGTGAGGGTTGATACCTCTGCTATGGATCATAACACCACACACGAGATTCGTGCAATCTGTTGGCCAAAGAATGGTTATCCTATTGTTCTCCAAGGAGAGAAGCAGGATGGTGGTAGACGTGGACCTGATAACGACAACCCAGAGCTTGATGATTCCGTGTATAAGTTATCCCCAACAATATTCCCGTGGCAGAAGAATGAGTACCCATCGAGTGTTGGTGAGTACGTACCAGAAGGTGTAAACCCTCCTACTGTCAATGCCGGAGATCAAATTGTAAATCTAACCACAGGTGAACCTCTCTGGTATATGGATCAGGATGATGTTAATAGGGTCGGTTATCATGGATTCTGGTTCAGATATCAGAAGACAGATGAACGCAAAGTTCTATATGTGAACCCGAGCTATACGGGAACATCAGACGGAACTAAAGGTAGACCTTTCACTAGTATTGATGCTGCTATTGACAGAAAGATTGCAGACGGTGAAGCCGAGGATTACTTCTCCGCAAAGGTATACTTACAATCTGAACCTATATTTAATTCGACTGATCTTGTGGAACTACAAGAAGCTTTTAATAAGACATCAGAGGATCCTGAGTGGAGATCTGGAGCAAACTATTCACAGTATGACTACAACAAAGATGGTGTGGTTGATGGAGCAGATTTAAGTATATTCCTCTCTAAGAATAGAGGCTCTGTCAATAACCACTGGGATGCTAATGGGGGCGTTTCAAGAGGTGAATTTGAAAATGCTCTCGACCATGCTTCCGTCAGATCATCCGCACAGAATCCATCATGTCAGGTTCTTACCGTAGAAGCTGATCCTGAGTGGGTTTCTAGTACATTGCAATCTGGTGAGGGCTATTGGAATCCAGATCCAGCACAACCAGAGTTTAACAACGAAATTATAATGTTAGGTTATGCTGGTGGATGGAATGATCCTGATTATGGTAACGGACGACCACAGAACACTAGCATACACTACAAGAATTTGCGTTTTGTGTCAGGGCTTCCCATTGAGGATAAGTCAGCGTTGTTTGAGATGTCGTCTAGATCAAACTTAAACAGCAGACAAGATGGATTTAGATTTAAAAATCCTACTTTGGTTATCGACAGTTGTAGAATAAATTCTTGGAATTCTTATGGTAATCAGATGACTGATCTTGATTCTAATGGTAGAATCGTTAGCGGTCGGGTACGATTCCCAGATCCAAACGATACCGGGGAAAATGAATTTGGTGAATCTTGTGGTGTTGCAAAGAAATGTACCTATGAGCAAATAACTTTAGCTCCCATGGACAGGGCTGGAATCAGATCTGTTGATGGTAATAGCACATCCTATGATAGGTTCCCAGATGAGAACGACATAATAGGAATCAACCGACAATTCCTTGATAAGAGATTACCATACTACGGCCGTCTAATTGGTTGGGACGAAAATGCAAATGTACCGACATCTGACAGCACATTCAAACGTGCAATGTCAGAGGGAACCAAACAAGGCATTGCTCTACATGCATATAATTGTAGTATCTGGGGTTATGCATCGGGAGACAGGTTCAACGGTGCTACCACAATAAAGAACTATCTAGAAATTGATTGTACAGGTGATAGCACAGGTAAAGTTTGTGCTGGAATTATGAATTCTCGTCTTGACATCAGACTATCAGATGGATTTAGTGGAAGACGTAAAGAGGTTAACGGAGCCAATGTGGTCCACTCTGACTTGACTCAGATTGATAGAACTGATAATGGTTGGATTGACAATAGAATAATTTCTGATATCACAATGACAAACAATGTGGCTCAACTTGGACACCTCGCAGGAGTCAGAGGAGCAAGAGTCAAACGGGATGAAAATCTTGACCTTTGGAGAACCTCACATAAAACAAGAAACTATGCTGTAGTAAACGTGATTGCAGATACAATAAAAACAACGGCATCATGGAACTTTGGTGATTCTATAGACCATCTGTATATTAGGGGTTGTCGTTATCGTGATGGGTCTAACCAAATAACATACTTCGATTCTACTGGTGTTGTTCTCTCTGGTGAAAGATTTGATCCTAGATTCGAGCATATGTATTATGTTGATAATCACGAGGGAACACCAAGATTTTTGGTCGGTTTGGGTTTACAGGGATCTAAGAACGCAGGAAGTTTGGGTTATGTTAAGAGATCACAACCTTTCTTGTTTTTTGAGGGAGATAATCAAGAAGGTGATCTTGTTGTACCAATCGAAGATTTGCAGTATATTCCGCTATATGATCCAGCAGGGAATATTAATACCACTGATTATGTGGAAAATGATTTCCAGAATATCGTTCGGTCTGGGCTTAAAAATCTAGTAAACACAGACAACAGTGTCGTTCGATGGGACACTAACATATACAAAGAAGCATGGGGTGGTGGAAGTCAGCGAGTTATACCAAGTCAGGAAATGCTAAACGACTTCAAACAATTTGGTTTCAATGGTATCCCCGTAATTGAAGAAGCCTATAGCCCCACAGTAGAAAATTATTCACAGGGTCCACCAAAGGGTCTACCCTCTTTTAATGATACCCCAATCAACTATACAGGAAATCCTGAGCATGAGGCATTCTTTATACCAACTATCGCGGGATCGCCTGATGAGGTCAAAACATTCTCTCAGGGATATACCGCACCACCCGGAACAGAGGAAAGAGTTTCTGACCTGACGAATATCCAGACTATCCCCAGTGGATATCCTAATGCAGGTGAGTCAATCTTTACTTACTACTTCTACGACAGAGAGAAATTCTACACACTACTTGCCAATGGTGGCTGGAACTATACGAATTTCCCTGACGATTACACCCCCCATAAACTTTAAAAAACTATTTGCGTTCATATAAAGATACTATATAATCTTACTTAATGAAACTCGGAGAAACTATCTAATGCGTGAAAGCCTTCCTTCTTTATATCAGTCCTTTATCCATTTGTCGAGATACTCTCGTTGGTTGCCCAATGAAAACAGACGAGAGACGTGGCATGAAACAGTCAAGCGGTACTTCGATTTCTTCGAAGAACATCTACTGGAACAACACAACTACAAAGTCTCAAAGAAGGAACGAGAAGAACTCGAAACAGCCGTCTCTAACTTAGAGATCATGCCTTCGATGAGAGCACTCATGACTGCCGGTGAAGCACTCAAGCGTGACAACGTTGCGGGATACAACTGCTCATTCGCCAGTTCTGGTCGTGTCCGTGCCTTTGATGAGATTCTCTACATCCTCATGTGTGGTACTGGTGTGGGTTTCAGTGTCGAGCGTGACTTCCTAAACAAACTACCAACTATCGCAGAAGAGTTCGAAGCAAGTGACACCACAATTGTTGTACAGGATAGTAAGATGGGCTGGGCAAAGGCTTACAAGGAACTCACCTCCCTTCTTATTGGAGGTCAAATTCCGAAATGGGACGTGTCAAAGGTTAGACCTGCTGGAGCAAGACTCAAGACTTTCGGTGGTAGAGCTTCGGGTCCGCAGCCATTGGACGATCTATTCACGTTCACAGTGGAAGCCTATCAACGTGCTGCTGGAAGAAAACTCACTTCCATCGAGTGCCACGATATCATCTGTAAGATTGCTGAGATTGTCGTGGTCGGGGGAGTACGAAGAAGTGCTCTTATCTCACTCTCGTCACTTACCGATGAGCGGATGCGTGATGCGAAGCACGGACAGTGGTGGGTTTCCGATGCGCAGAGAGCACTATCGAACAACTCGGTAGCATACAAAGAGAAGCCAGAGATTGGTACGTTCATGGAGGAATGGCTCTCACTCTACAAGAGTAAGTCTGGTGAGCGTGGTATCTTCAACCGAGATGCTGCAAAGAAGCAGACCGAGAGAGCAAACGAGTTCCGAAGTTCTCTTGCTGATGAGTATCGAACCTTTAGACATAGAGAAGTAGATCATGAATTTGGTACAAACCCATGCAGTGAAATTATTCTGCGTGACAAGGAGTTCTGTAATCTAACAGAAATCGTTGTCCGTGGTAATGACACCAAAGAGTCTCTTGCGAGAAAGGTTCGCCTTGCTACGATTCTAGGAACTTGGCAGTCAACCCTGACCAACTTCAAGTATCTGTCGAGCGAATGGGAGAGAAATTGTAAGGAGGAGAGACTTCTTGGTGTTTCTATGACTGGTATCATGGATTCTGAGCTTACGAATGGTAAGAAGGGTAATCTAGAAAAACTACTCACCAACCTAAAGACAGAAGCAATCATTCAGAATAAAACCACTGCGAAAAGCATTGGTATCAATGAGTCAGTCGCTATCACTTGCGTGAAACCCAGTGGAACCGTCTCTCAGCTCGTTGACGCTGCTTCTGGTATCCACGCTCGTCATAACCCGTATTATATTCGAACGGTTCGCGCTGACGTGAAAGATCCTCTCTGTATCTTCATGAAAGAGAAGGGCTTCCCATGTGAGCCTGATGTCATGAAGCCAGAACACACCATGGTATTCTCTTTCCCCATGAAGACACCCAAGAATGCCGTCTTCAGAACTGACATGACCGCACTTGAGCAGTTAAATCTGTGGTTGACTTATCAGAGAAGCTGGTGTGAACACAAGCCATCCGTGACTATTTCGGTGAAGGAAAATGAGTGGATGGAAGTCGGAGCATGGGTATGGGAACACTTTGATGAAGTATCTGGTGTGTCATTCCTACCTTTCTCAGACCATACATATAAACAAGCTCCATATCAGGACTGCACTGAAGAGGAGTACAAAGAATTATTGAAAGCCCTCCCTAAAGATATTGATTGGGCAGAACTAGGAGACTACGAGAAAGAAGACAACACAGCAGGTACACAGACGTTTGCCTGTTCTGGAAATTCATGCGAAGTAGTTGACTTAACATAACAAATACAGTATAATTGATTTTTACCCAGTAAATCCTATGGATGATCTATAGGTACATACTCTAACACAAGGAGAAATAGTATGAGTAAAACTGGAGAATGTCCCGCCACAGGTTGTGGCCAAGATTTTGTTTCAAAGTGGCTCGGTAAGGTCGGGGTAACCCGTTCGTGCCTCATCAGCCTCGCTCTCATTCCTTTTGCTTGGGAAGGCGTCCTTTGGTTCCGTGACGCAATCGCAACTGTCTGGGACGCTGCCGCCTCTTGGGGTGGTTGAGTACCAAAAAAAGGAGAGTGCTATATGTTTAGCATCTTAGCTTTAACCCTTGCAGCACCGCTTGCTACTGCATCGACAGAAGTAAGCCCCGAGGCATATGACCTCATCATGTCTGTACAAGAAGACTCACGACAATACGTGAGTGTCAAAGAGGAATCACCTGTGACACTAAAGTTGGGTGGGTTCTTGCAGACTCGCTTCACTTACAGTCGTGGTGGTGGACTCGAAACCAATCATGGTTTCAGCGTTCCTCGCGCAAGACTTATTCTTTCCGGTAATCTGTATGACTGGGAGTATAAGGTAAGTGGTCAATGGAGTGACGACAGCAACACATTTGATCTCAAGGATGCATACGCACAAGGAGATCTACTGGGTGGTACAGTCCGTGTAGGACAGTTCAAGTCACCCTTCATGCGTGAAGTTCTTGTCTCTCAGGTAAATACCCTTATGACAGATCGTTCGATCATTGCCAACACGTTTGGTCAGGGTCGTTCACAGGGTATTCAATGGAGTAAGGATCTCGGTAAGCTAGATATTGCCGCAGCATACACCGATGGATTCAACACCGCAAATGGTGCTGGTATCCAGAATGGTCAGGCAGCAACCGCTCGTTTCGGTTACGATGTGTGGGAGTTTGGTGATGATCGATGTAATGTCGGTGCAGCTATCTCATACAACGATCTAGTGAACTCCGATTATCTCACCTACACCCTCGATACTAAGGTGTCAGTTGGTGCTCTTGACTTGACAGCAGCCTATGTTGCAACTAGCGGTGACGCTGGTGACAACTGGGGTTCGACTGTTCAAGCAGGATATATGTGCATGGATGACCTTCAGGGTTTCGTTGCATATGAATTTGGTGAGCAGGAAGGTATTACTGAAAACCTAAGTACAATCACCGTTGGTGCGAATTACTTCGTCAACGACAACATTAAGTGGACAACCGACTTTGGTTATGCTCTTAATGCGATTGATACCACTTGGGATCTCGGTGAGACCGGATGGCGTTCAGGTGACTCTGGTGAGTACGTAGTCCGTACCCAGCTTCAGATCTCATTCTGAATAGATATTATATTCATTAAATAACGGGTCTCGCTGGATCACCTCCATTTAATGATTAGAGAACCCCCTACGCAAGTGGGGGGTTTTCACATATATACAGTATGTTAATTACAGGAATAGATTACTCCTTACGGGGTCCAGCAATATGTGTGTACAAGGGGGAGTTGAATGAACCATTCAGATTCTGCACCTGCAAGTTCTACTTTCTCACTGATACCAAGAAATATGCACAGACGTTTCTATCAAACATTCACGGGAGTAAGTTTGATGAATACAACCATGACTGCCAAAGATACGATAGCATTTCATCATGGGCGAGTGATGTCTGTCATGGATCGGATCAGGTGGCTATTGAGGGTTATGCATACGGTGCAAAGGGTAGGGTATTTCATATCGCAGAGAATACTGGTGTCCTCAAATATAAACTATTCCAAGCAAATATCCCAGTTGAGATCATTAGTCCCTCTGAAGTGAAGAAGAAAGCCACCGGTAAAGGTAACGCAGATAAAAAAGCTATGCACATTGCGTTCATGCAAGAGACAGGCTACAATCTGAAAACACTTATAACCCCAGACAAAAAAGAAGTCACGAACCCGGTGTCGGATATCGTGGACTCTTATTATGTCTGTAAGGCTTTGTTTGGAAAACTAAAAGAGGCTTCTCAGAACACCTAATTATTTTTGCTGGTATCTTTCCAAACCACAATCAAAATAGCTGTAAGTAAAATAACTAGCATGATATACCAAGGAACCCATGTTCCTGTTGGAATCTCTAAAGCATTTGCAATATTATTTACATCTTCCTTGTTCTGGGATGGTCGGGCATTATTAATAACTCTATCAGTTTTACATCCTGTAAGGATTAACAATGCTGCTAGTTGAATTAAGTATTTCATGCTTTGTTTGCCGCAACGGCGTTACCAAAGTAGAATCCAACGATACTGATGAGGATTTGTCTGTTCTCTTTCAACAGAAGATACCCATCTACAGGTTCTAGTGTTATCGTTGTCATCTTACCAGCAAGGCCAAATATATCCCACCACTGATATCCGTGTTCTTCGATTTCAATCACAGTGGGAATCTCAAAGAATGGTAGAATGAATGGTGCGAGTATGGTTCCGAAGAGTATTACAATTACAATGCCTCGTCGGACCCACTTACCAGCATTAATTGATACACGTTCAGTTGCACTGTTATGATTTTCATTACTGGCCTTATTGGCATCTAAGATTCTGTTAAAAACTTCTGCTTGTTCTTTTCTTCGTTCTGCATTTGAACGGAACAAAAATCCAATAAGACTACTACCCATCAGGGATAGAAATTCTACTGTTATAAATTCCATGATGTTAAGTTATCCTCATTCTTTCAAAGTGATCTGAAACTGCTCTTTTCACTAGGTCGTCTTCTGGTTTTTTGAAGAATACGTCCATTGGTACGTAGGCTTTCGCTTCATTGTCTAGAATTCCATTCCTTGCGGCCGCTTGCGTTACTACATTTTTGGCTTTGTATAGGTATGCTGGGTCTGTTACAGCTCTTGTGAGATCTACATTCAACCTAGAGAATCTATTCTTTGCAGCCTGTAGATCACTCACTACTCTACCTATTGTTGCTGGGGGTGTGCTCAGACCATTCACACCACTGACCACTTTGGGTTTTGTTTTACTGAGTGGAGCTATTTGTCCGGGTGGGTTGGCTGTTGCCTTGTCTCCTATAGCTGCGATACCCTTTTCGGTGGTGGCTTGTTTCGTGGTACTCACAGCCTCTATCTTCTCATTCAGTTCTTCCTTGGGGAAGGTTCTACCCATCAAGATCTGAATAATCTTTGAGATCTTGTCCTGCTGATTTCTGTTTACTATTTGTCTCTTGTTGAAACACTCACCACTTCGTGTAGTGATTGGAGCAGGACATCCGAGCGGGGCTGACATGCCAGCTATTTCACCAGCATCACCGACTTGTCCAGTTGCAAAATTACCACCCATGGCATTTGCTGGTGCATCTTCATGGATGGTTTTTTTCATGTCAATTCCTCTAGACTTTTTTCTATCCTGTGATCTGTTGCTATAGTCTCTAGATCAACTTCGGGTACTTGTTTCGGTAATGCGTTTAAATAAATCAAAAATGTTTTCACGTAGCCGTAATACTTATCTTCACTCTTATGGAACAGTATCCTACTTGCTCCCTCATTACCAAATACATTGGTTAGAATTATTATGTGGTTTAATAATAGTCTAACCTTCAACTCACCTGTGTTTTCATAGCGAAAAAATAACCTCTTGATGTACTTGACTCTATTCAAGTCCTCATAAAATTCTTCTTCACTTGCACATGCTGGATTGTCATAGCTATGGGCAGCATATAATATAAAATTATCATCATCAAGAGGTGTATTGAACATCTAAATCAATCTTCTTCGGACTTCTCCTCATCATCTACTTTGACGACGACCACTGCTGGTGTTGTTTCGACAAGTTTGGCGTCGAGTCTCTTGACACCGTTTGCAGTTGGAGTAATGTTTATAGTTAGAGCAAATCCCTTACCGTCATTGAATTCTGAGATACCATCGGTCTTATCAAACTCATCGAATGGTGTATCGAGAGCCTTACCGAAAGAACCACCGAATCGGGTGACTGGGAATGTATTCATTCCTTCGGCGTCAAACTTAGTCTTCCCATTGAATTCAAAATCAAGCCCTGCAATGTTTAGCTTTGCACGAAGCATTGCAAGTGCTCCTCGGGGGTCAATGTAATCTTTACGGGAAAAGGCATCTAGAAAGGCGTTGATTCTGTCTAGTTGTCCATTTCGTTGAATATAGAAAGCACCTTCATCACTAAGAGCAGATACTTCTCTGGGTGTAGCAGATGGGTTCTGGACACCACCACCGAATGTGTGTTCACCACTTTCGTGAAGTCCAATGTTTTCTGCTAGTTCTTTAAATTTCTTCATTTAGATCTCTCCTAATTGAGTTTCTTATAGTATTTAGTCGATTAAAAGATTCGTCAACTTTCTTCTTTTTCTTTCGACCACGTTTGATTTGGTTTCCCCTACCAGTGGCGATAAGGGTTGCGATTGCGTAGGCTACATCTTCTTTGTTTTTTGCACGAGGCTTGATGTTGTCCTTTTTACCATATTTTTTATTGAAATCTGGATCAGCGAGGAGTTCTTTTGCCAAACTATCTCTCTTCTTGATTTCATCCTTGGTGAGCTTCTTTTCTGTGATCATTTGTTTCAGACTGGTGTTGAAGTCATCTTTAAGAACTCCGGACACAGACTTACCTTTTTCCCACATCTTACAGCTCCAGTAGCCGGCCTTTGTCTTGTCCTTTTTATCTGCACAGTTATGACGAGCACGGAAGTTCTTTCTTCTGTTTGGATCATCTCGCTTGATTTCCATGTTAGGGTCACCGAAGTTGACCTTGACAATATTTCCCTTGGCATTACGGACATGTACAGAGAACTTCTTTGGACCACCCGGAGTTCTGACTGGCTTATTGAGCTTAGGTGTTTTCTTGTCTTCTGTCAAACGAACTTTTTCGGTTTTACGTAGACGTAAATTACCATTTTCGTTCTCACAGATAACTTTGATTTCATTGAAAGACTTTGAAATGCTTTCGTTTTCTGTGACGAAATAAAGGTTACCTTCATAGGTGAAGTTATCACCTTCTTTTAATTCGTGTACTTTTTTATCAACCATTTTCATTTCTTATCGCCTGTATATTTGATGCATTTTCTTGTAGTTGTTTTCGGATCCACATGAGGTCGGTCTTGATTTCGGCTAGATCACTAGATATATTTAGTCTGAATTCTTCTGCTGTATCCAGACGCTCATCTACGTTGGTTAATTCTGTTTCTATGGTATTGAGACGAGATGTGTATGTAGCATCTTTAATAGCGACCTGCCATACTATGGCTAATATAGTCAGTCCCCAACCAGCAAGTATTGCTATCATACTAAAATTGATATTTTTATTTGCAGTCATGTCCTGATTTTTTGACATTATCTTTTTTCCCTTTTAATTTGAATAGTTTATCATAACCATCTATTCCCGAATATGGAGTATCATTTAGATACTTTAACAAAAGCTCCATGGTTCCCATATCACCCGCACCATGTTCTTCTTTGATCTTTTTACGTTTGGTACTTCCTTTACCATTTCTGCTTCTGTTTTTACCCTCGTCTTCGAAGCCGGCTATTTTACCATCTTTATGTGAGGCATCTTTTCCGTCACCGTTTCCGTGCGTACCTTTGTCTCTATTGTACTGCTGTAGATCTCTTCTATATTTTTTCAATTTCTCTTTCTTTTGGTAGCACCACTCAGAGTCCGATCCTGTTCCACACTTACCATCACCTTTTTTGTAGATTCTTTTTTTTCTACCTTCGGTCATGTACTCTTGGAACATAGCATCAATATACTCGTAATCATCCATTATCTGCTCTGCGGTTCTTTCGACCGGAACACGGAATCTCTTACCATTCACGGTGATGATATTGTATTTGTCTGCCTTTTTATCGTTCAGAACTGTGAGGTTGATTGGATCAATGTCAATTGCTTCTACTCCGATGGTGAAGAAACGCATAACATCGAATATATCCTTGAACCCACCAACAGCTTGCTGTACCATCATTGACAGGTTCTGCTTCGTTTCTGCTGAATCGAAGTTCTGTGCCTGCTGATCATTGTCTGCGTTCATTGCAGCAAATGGATCTGCCTTTGCATCCAGATCACCTTCAGGCACACCATCAACGGAGAACGATGTCATTGCGTTGTAACCATCTGGGGACATGTTTGATGTGTCTAGAGTGTCTTGCATGTTCTGTGTGATCGCTCTGATGTAATCGATGAATGTATCACCAGTGGTTTCTTCTGTTTCGATTCTTTCTTCGATGTTTGCTGGTGTAAGGACGATGTTCATCTTGATCATGTTCAATAGCTTGGTCACGTAAGAGTTTGTGATCCGTTGTAGCTGTGTATCAGTGCCATCTTTGTTGGTCGCAATAACGTGAGTAGCTGCTGATGTTGACTCTGGTCCAAACTTGAGTTCACCAGTGAGCACTTCTCTAAGAATTAGTTTCTTCATGCTCTTGTCTACAGATAACAAGTCCTCAATCTTACCTGCAACAGAGTCGTAGATCTGTGTTGCTTCAGAGATAATATCTTCTTTGCTCTCTCTGATTGCGGATCCTATTTGCTGTAGCCCAGAGAGGTTCTGTGTTAGTTTAGACTTCACAGTGGATGTGAGTTCCTTTACCTGCTTCTGTTTTGCGAAAGGAACTGTAAGCCCCAACGATGCCATTGTGTTGAATGTTGTGGTCGCTTCTCCGGGATCTCTTGACATCAAATTTTCTCTACCCACAGCTACATTGGCACGAATGAAATCATTCGTCGCCGGGTTCATGAAGACCATGTTTGCAGTTGGTGATGGGTTTTGTCCACCATTCTGCTGCCACTCTGGAGTGAGTTGTCCGGGGTTATTTGCATTATCGTATGCAACATAATCGGGTGGAATTTCTTGTAGAAGAGCCTGACCGAATCGTTCTGAAGCAGGTCCAAGTGTCGTGCTGATATTCATGAACTCAGCAGTTTCCAAGGGAACTCCACCGTCCATAGGGTTTCTTCCTGTAGCTGAGTTCCACGCCATTACACCACCAGCGACTAGTTCCTGTGGTGCGTGGTCCCAGTCTGGGTTGGTTGACATCGGATCAGTGATCTCGATACCGTCTGGTGGAGTTCTAGGAGCGGGAGCCATACCCATTGCCATCTCCTCTTCGGGTGACATGGGAGCACCACCGACAGGAGCAGGAGCACCACCACCACCACCAGCACTCATGGCACCGATGTCTAGCTCTCTTGGGTCATTGACACCAAACATCTTGAGTAGTTTGTTAGAAGTCTTTGACGCTTCGAAGTCGGGTTCCTGCATCACGCTGAATGAGATCTGTGGAGTGACCTCACCCATTGGAGGAGCACCGGGGTAGTTACCAGCGATGATCTCTTGACTGTTCTGATCGAAGTCAGCCTTGGGGATGATTCTTAGTTTATTGTCCTGTGCAGTTCGGACAACGAGTAGTTCAGGCCATGGGTTTGATTCTACGCCTCTACGTGAAGCCTCTCGGTCGAGTCTCTTACGGTCACGGTCTTCGTTACCTTGTCCTAAGTCTGCACCACCCTGCATTGTGTCCATTGCCATATTCTGTGCAGTGTATGTGTCCTGCTCGAACAGATACTTCATAGGAAGGAATGCTTCAAAGAATAGTTCGAGTTCTTCCTGATCTGCGAAGAGTTCCTCTGTGAGTCCAAACTCTTCCATTTGGGACTGTAGATCAGAGAACATTTGTTGTGATTGTTTTCCGGACATAAGGGTTGGGGTCATTGCTTTAAACTCTCCGTAGTTTTTGTCTTTGGCTGCTTGTCTTGCTCGTGATGCTGAGATGTTCTCTACTTCTCCACCTTCTCGTTCACCAGCAGAAACAACATTGAACTTATCAAAGCTGAAGTCCTTGTGGTTTCCGATTCTGTTGAAGTCATCAACTCTATCTGCACCAACTACAACGGTGACATCTTTGTAGCCATCATCATGTAGCTTCTTCATCGCATGAAAGGCAGATGGTTGCTGTGAAATGTTAGTGCCGGGGAAGGATGACTTGAGGTAGCTGTTCTTCTGTTTTGGGTTGAGTGGGTTTCTCTTGGGGTCATGGCTACCACTCACGAATACGTGATGGTCACCATCTCCAGCCAATTCCTTGACTCGATCTACAAGTTTCTCATGACCTCTTGTGGGAGGATTCATTCTACCAAATGTCATTACTGTTTTCATGTTTAACCCAAGAAATTACTAGTGTACAAGTATTTATAAAAGAACGCCAGAGAGTCCGGAGACTCTCTGGCGATTTTGTGTTGATTGCCGATTAAATATATTAATCAATAGGGTGGACTGCTGGATCACCTCCTACCTGTGTGTAATAGAGTCGATATCTACAACTCAACACAAAATAAGATTCTGATCAGCCTTCTTTATTCCACGGTAGGAATTTCTTTGTCCAGCTCCATAGAGGTGTTCCAATCAATGCTCCAGCCACAAATACTACTATGGTATAAAAGGCTGTCCCTAAAGCTCCGCTAAAGAATCCGCTTAAGTCTGCTAAAGTCATGGTTAATCCTCTACTTTCCTGCACTTGAAGTGCTTATGATGGTTTCGCTTTCCATTCATCACCAAATAGACGGTAGATTTGTTCAGTTTATTCTCTCTACAAAATTTTGAGAGGTTGTCTGTTATGATTTCTCTACCATCTGGGTCCGTAAATATGTATAACTGTTTTTGATTGGCAACCACAACTTTTTCTGGTTTTTCTTCGACTTCCATCCATTGCCAATATCTACCATTCTCTCTGAACTCACCACCGTACATATTTACAAACTTTTCACGCCACAGGTGTGCTCTCGAATCTTCGTTACACTTTACCCATACGCGGGTGTTGTGTAGGTTTACATGTTCTTTTTTCATCCGAACAACCCTTTACTTTCTTGGTAGTCTCGTATTTCATTGAATAGCTTCTCGGTGTAGTCAATCGGTCTTCCTTCGAACACCTGTACACCACCATCTTCACAACTGATCAGGATTTTGAATCGATCAATTGCATTCCCTGTTCGATCCTGCCACATCAATGCGTATGCAGTTGCCTGTAGGAAGTAGTTCTCGATATCACCACGTCTCTTGGTTCGGGTAGAACCCTTGAAGTCGATGATACTGAGGGTTCCATCGTGCTCTGCAACGCAGTCCACACGTCCCGCCAGACCCACGGAGGTGCTCCATAGAGGGACTTCAAGCGCAACTATGTTGTCTATCTTGTCCAACTCCGGTTTAAGTTGCAAAAAAAGCTCTAGTATGTTTGGAAGCACCGTGTCTCTATCCCGTGGAAGGATAAATTCATTGTTGAGGTAGTCCTCGATGAGCTTGTGGAAGGTATTGCCTCTGTTTGTGACCCGTTTCGCTTCTTTGGGATTCTTGGCTCGCCACTTTGCGAAGAACTTGGACTTCTTGAATCCGGTGACGGTGGTCACACTAGGCAGTTTACCTGTGGGTGTAGAATAATATCTGCCGCTGTCGTCAGTAGCGGCAGATATTTCTTCTAATAATGGGGAATCGACGTGTTTGAACATAGTATAATTATAACAAAAAATAGGATCAAATCAAGAAAAATACTTTACGGAATTAACCCTGACCTAGTGAGGGCCCACCCCAGTTTTGTCCGAGGACCAGTGCGATCTGCTGACCGTTAGTGAATCCATCAGCAAACATGGCATCTAGAGCCTCTTGTGCGGTGGCATAGTTTGCGGGGCTGTAGTTAGCCGCATCAAAACCACCACCAGCAGTGGGTCTAGTGGGAGCAACACCGGGTCTACTGGGTCTACCACCAACAGAGGGTCCACCAGCAGTGGGTCTACCAGCAGTGGGTCTAGAGGGAGCAGCAGCAGCACCAGAACCAGCACCGCCCATGACGTTACCCTTACCAGCTTGAGAACCAATAGCAGTGGTGCCACCAGAGGTCATAGTGGCAGCTTCTGATAGCTCATTGATGAAAGCAACCTTGTCTGCATCGGAGATCGAATCGATTCGACGAAGAAGCTCATCAGAGGCTTCGTTGATTTCGATGTCGGTCATCTCTCTGCCCATCTGCGCTTCGGCAAGAATGATAACATCTGAGATGTAGTTCATGATGAGACCATTGACGTTTTCACGGATGACCTCTTCGTTTAGATTCTGTGGTGACTCGTTGATCGGCTGATCAATCTTGTGAGCCTTCTTATAGATGTCCATCGCAGTCTGTGCGAGTTCTCTATTTACTTGACTGTCGTATTCGTAACCCATTGTAGTTTCCTTGTTAGAGTGTTAGTTAGGCTCATGCCTCTTTATTTATATTAATTATTGTCTTATGCTTGTTTAAAGGCTAGGTTATATGGATCTCCACCAACCTGTAGACCCTTCTTGGCTCTTACGTATGACTGAGCGATGTCGGAACCGATTCCGCCACCAGCAAAAGCACCTGCTGCACCTGCTAATGGTCCAGCAACGACTCCAAGTGGACCACCAACGGATCCTGCACCAGCAATTGCTGCACCGGCTTGTCGTCCACCTCTAAATCCTGCGAGACCACCACCGAGTCCGCCGAGTATTGATCCACCAGCACCCATACCAGTAGCTTTCGCAGTGGATGTTCCTAGTCCCATTAGACCTCGGACCAATGCTCCACCTAGTTTACCCTTTGCAGTGCCGCCACTTTTTAATCCTTTTTTGAATCCACCAACGGTGTCAGAAAAGATTTTTGGGATACCGCCAAAAGCAACACCCGCACCAAGTGCTGCACCACCACCGGCACCCAGCACAGCACCTTCACCAGCACCACGTTTCCTTGCAGCGTCACCGAAGTCTAGTAGACCTCTGAAAGTGATGTTCTGTAACGCACCGGGAGCACCTTTAATTCCCTCTACATCAGGGAAAAGAATATTTCGTGTCTTTGGATCTATTTTATCGTATAGACCTGAAACCGTATCAGGTATTCCTGCAACTTCCATGATGTTTGTTGTGAGTTTATCTACTTTTTCCTGTATGCTAACTGGCATGTTATGTTCCTACTCTTCTTCCTAGTGCGCCGAGTGCTGCACCTGCTGGGTTAAAACCGGGAATGAATCCGGATACGGCCGATAGTCTATCTAGGACGGTGGAAACACCACCCTGTGCAGGCACATCACCATCACCCTGTGATCCCGCTCCCGGTCCTTGTCCTGCTGGGGCCGATGTGTCAGATCCGTATAGCTTACCGACCGCCATGGGAAGTCCAAACGCCGAAGCTAAAACAGCAGACGCTCCAAGTCCGGGAACAAGGAATCGTGAAAGATATCCGGGTTGTTTATCCTTGGTGTCTACGTCATCATCACCACCACGGCGGTTACGTCGAGATGTATCTTGAGCATCATCACCACCACGGCGGCCACGTCCAGATGTGCCTTGAGTAGTAGCACGGGGTGTGACTTCCATCGTTCCTGATCGAACTGGTTGTGGTTTTCTTGTGAAGAATTGAACGAAAGGTGTCACAATTTTGTCTTTAATGGTGCTCTCCATGATACACCGTGTGATATCTGATGAGACAGACTCGAATGTCTGTACTGTTCCGTGCGGAATAATTTTCTTTTTTCCGAATATCTGACTCGCGGCAAAGTTTCTCACGAGTTCTTGACTATCACTTGCAGCCTGAGCAGCAGTCTTTTCGCTTGATTTAAGTTCATCATCGACACCTTCTTCGCCTTCCTCGCCTTCCTTTTCACCACTAAGAGAGTCTTTTACTGCACTAACAGCACCTATTCCAATTGGCGTTGTGGTAGCTGTTAATTTAGATGGTGTGCTTGTGAGACCTTTTGATACGACCTTACCGACTCCTTTAGCACCGAGCTTCGTTGCGAGTCCTAGACTACCGAGACCGGGAACTGCCTGAATAGCTCTCATCCCAGCATCACCAAATTCACCTTGTGCGACATCGACAAGAGCACTACCAGCATCAAGAACATTACCTATAACCATTCCGGGTGGACCTGCAAAATCAAGTCCTGCGTTAACAAAATCCATGTAGTTTTGAACGGTATTGGTTACATTACCATCCTCATCTTTCATGAAATTATGTACGACATTTTCGTGAACGTATTGCTTTCTATTCATCGTAGTTTCTTTCTTGATTTTCTTATTGTTTCAATCAAGTTTTCGGTAGTGATTGGTTTATAGCTCTCGACTGTGGCTGGAGGTGCTGATGCTGGCTGATCTGGAGCACTAGCAGCATTTCTTTGACGGTCTTCATCTTCCACACGTTTTGTTTCTGTCATTTGTGCTTCTGTTCCTAGTGTTTTAAACCATTCTAGATAGGCAGGATCTTCAAACGGATACACACCAGCAGGAACCTCTGGTCTGTTTTGACCAGCTCGCACCAACTCATTTTGGGCCTTTCTAATTCTACCTGCTTGTTTCTTGTCACCCGGACCACCACGACCACCCCGCCGGATAGCTTCAGCGTCTCCTACCAATTCTTCCCGACCGGGGGTGGTCGTTTCTGGAGCGTCAGGTGTAAGTAAGTCTCCAAGCGCATCACCGGCCATACCAATTAATTGTGGAATTCCGGTTACAGGATTAACTGCTGCAATTTTAGATAAAATGCCTTCTGGATCAAAGCCAAGTTCTGCTAGAATTTGCTTCTGTATTTCTCTGGGTTTTTTCAACAGTTCACTGAGAGAAGACCCAGTATTTTCCAGCGCACCCATCACATTAGACACGACAGTTGGTTCGCCTCCACCGATTGGTCTGTATGCGGGATCTTCTTCTCTACCCGCCTGACCGGCTGGTGATTCTTCATAATCCTGTTGAGTAAGACCGCTGGGGCCTGTTTCTACCTCTTCAGGTTTCAGTTCTCCATTACCACCAGCACCTTGAGCAGGGTCAAGAGGAGAGGCAGCCCTAGTTAAACGGTCAGGTTTTTCGAGTGCAGCGGGAACCGCGAGTGGTTTCATGCCTATGTTAGCGCGTCTTATATTGGCACGTTCAATTCGTCTGATGTCACTTGCTCTCTTGTCTGCACGGCCTCGATCATCTCTATTCTGTGCTCTTGCTCTAACTGCATCTCGTCTAGCTTCCGCTGCGTCTAGACTAGCATCACGCTTTGTTCGTCCTTGAGCAGTCATTCTACCGTCTGCATCCATGTCACCAGCAGCAATTTTGTCTTTGTCTCTTTCTAGTCTTGCTGCTACTACCCTTTCGTATGCTTCTTTATCTTCTCCTGTTAGATCTTCTCGCCTTGAACCCGGAGCGCCACCAACACCACCACCAGAACCAATACCACTCACTTGAATGCTACCACGAGTTCCTGTGTTTTCTGATGATAGACGATCTCCATACTTTGGACCTCTCACACTTGCTAAGTTATCCCTTACTTGTGCGGCTCGAACCGCTCTTTGGGAGCCGGGTGCAGTGGGATCGAAGTCGGGATCTCCACGGAGACCTGCTTCATTTTCTCTTCCTCGATATCGTTCTGATTCGGGATTGATTCCAGTCTGTGCTTGAGCATCTCTTCTTGCGACTTCTTCTTGTTCCCGCTTCTTGATCGCTTCCATTTCAGAGTCTACTCTTTTTTCTTCTTCTTCCTCTTTGGCTTTTACTGCCTGACCTGCACTGACTGCGGCACCGATTCCCGGTGTTTGCTCATCCAAACGCTGTCTACGGAGGAGATCACCATCGACCTTACGGAAGAAGGGATCAGTATCAGGACGATAGAAGCCCTTGTCGTTCTCTAGAATGTGCTGGACTGCTTTGTTATGAAGAGTAGCAGAGGTTTCATCTAGCTGCTGACGCTTCTGTTCTTTCTTTTCGGACTGGACCATACCTGTTGCAACGGACTTTGCCCACGCTTCGGTAATACTCTGTGAGATATTCTTGTTTGACATTTGTAATAGGCTCCTATTCACAATATATATAATTCCAATAAAACCGCCCCCCACCTAAAAGGAATCACTCTCTGTTCAATGGTGGGGGGCGTAGCGCGGTCCTAGGTAGCGATGCCCAATGGCGCTATTTTTGTCCGTAGTAGATTTTATCGAACTCGGCATAGTATCGCGGATCTTGCTTTCGAGTAGCTCCGCGATATCTCTGTACGAGTCTCTCTGTCTGTTCCTTACTCAAGTTATCGGGAACACCCTTGAATATATCCTGTGCCATACCCTTTACGACACCCATACCAACCTGACGGTATTTCTTTGGGTCATGGAGTGCTGGGTCACCCGCACCACCATAGTCGTATTTCGGATCATATCCGGGTTTGTCTTTTTCTTTTCCATATTTGAGGAATAGCTTTGATTGATCAATCAAAGACTGTGTATATTTTTGATCTGGAAAGTTTTCTGGATGCCTCTTTGCCATATCTTGGAGAGTCGTTCCAGTTATTTGCATCGGACCAAATGCGGATGAACCACTCTTTGGAGCATGTTTAGTTCGAATGAATTTTTGTTTTTCCCCACCAGTTTCAGCCTGCTGAAGTGCATCACAAAATCTACCATAACAAGTTTTATTTTCTTCTTCGAGCAAGAAGGACACGAATGATTGCATGTGTGGGGATTCCTCTTTCACTTTATTTAGCAAACCAAGGCTGCCAAATATCACCATCAATATCAACATTGTCAACCCTACGCGCAACACATTCATATATTTTCCCATCGATGACACCGAAGTGTGTGATGATTCCTAACAGAAAGAAATGATTGTCCCAAGTTAGATATCCCAGAGCACCACCAGAGTCACCAAACCAGACATGAGCTTTCAGTGGTAGAAAAACAATCTCGTTTGGTTTGTTCCTTAGTATACCATAATAATGGAAAGTTCCATCACGACTTATCTTTTTTTCTCCATTTCCATGTGCAATTGTATGGAGTGGAGTCATGGAAGGCACATTGTCGATACTGATTATTGGTACTGGTGTGTATGATACGGGAGTACAGAAAGTGATGAGTCCTAGATCATCACCAAGATCATAGTCTTTGTGTAGGAACTGCTCATCGATCATAAAAAACTCTGATCCAAATCTGGCATATTCTAGGTCACCCTGCTCGATGCAGTGTCCTGCGGTGAGTGCTCGGTTCTCATCTATCAGAACACATGACCCGACAAATGAGCCATCTTTTCTATACAGAGAGCCGGAAGCAGGAACATCATCATGATCTATGAACATGAAGTGTTCTTCGGTCTGTGGACCCTTGGATTGTGGTGGTGTACGATCGGTGTCGTCTAACTTTTCACTGAACTGACAACTAGGTGTTATGACGATCAGGAGTACAAAAAGGACTGATCTTATGTTTCTCACATAGTATATATGCCACTTATGAGAAAAAGTTCGTTATTTTTCAAAAAAGAAGGTAGACTCTTGCGTTAGTCCCCGCAGTAACATGATCTACGCTTTTAGGTGACATACTGTACAAGGCTGTCCCTACCTTTGCGAGGTTATCCAATGTATATCCATTCCCATACTGATCGAATGCATGAATCTCTGCCTCTGTACCAACCAACATGATACCTTTGGGCTGTGCTCCTGTAGAAAAGTCCTGACCAGCTTGCGCTCTGATGACTTTCTTATAAACACGATCTTCTCCGTAATGTCCTAATCCCATTAGATTCTTCCTACTTTCTGTCTACGTGTTCAAAAGAGAACATAGACCCCATTGGTGACTTCTGCTTGATCAATCGAAGCGACCTGAATGGGAAAAATTGATGATCCCTGTCGTCCATTGTGATCAATCATGAATGTGTTTCCGTACATGTCAGTGGCAACAACAGATGCGTTGGTTCCAACCAGCATGATTGCCTTGTTTGGCGCACCCAAGGTAAATCCTGCTCCTCCAGTGACACCTAATACTCTTGTATATTGCATTACTTCGATCTCCTTCTTGTAATTATATATCTAATCCGGCCCCACAGCCCTTCGTAGATACCGGGTGCTTCATCCCATTTACCTAGCGGACAAGATGTCGCAGGGAGCTTCAGTTTGACTGTGAGTTGTGCTCTTGGGTTTGCACCACATCCACATTCGGTACAGAATCCAAGCGGGTCACTGTATCCCTCTGGGAACATTCTCTTCGGGCAGTCACCACAGATGTTCTTTCGTTCTTCGTATACTGGAAGAGAGACTGGACCCTGTTCGATGTTTGAGACTTCTGCCCTGAGATACTTGTAAATATTCTTCGGTGAAAGTGTAGGCATATTCTGTAAGAACGTGGTCACCTTGGTCGGTAGGTATGACAAAATGGTCTTTGTTTTTCTGAAAGATATTAATCTCTGAACCATAATACTCCGCTTTGCGGCTCTGATTCTTTCTGCTTCCTCTTTCTGTTGCTTCTCTACAATTTCATTGATACTCTTGATCGCTTCCATGTTTGGTGTAGGGTTACCAAATGTGCCATGATTGGCTCTGATTGCATTTGAATCTGGTTTTGCGATTCCAGTTGTGGAAGGAATATGGCTGCTGTATTGTACACCATAACGATAAAATGTTTTTTCTTTTTTGGGATTATCTACATTCTGTTGTAACATGTCATTTCCTTAAATTTAACCTGTTTCATCACACCAACATTCGCCGGCACCATAAGTTCTTGCTGGATTGTTGTGTATGTCACCTTCACCAATACCGGTCTGCCACTCGCTACACGGACTATATGGGAGACATGGTTCTCCTTCGGGCACACTAGAACAATCAAACCCCGGTGGTATTTCGGTTGCACCCGGTCGCTGTCTTGTGTGCTGACAGCACCCCAAAGCTCCACCATTAGTTATACCCTCCACCGAAGGATACCATGTGTAACTTGAAGTCGGTGCTCCTCCCAGAGACGGTGCTAAACATAACTCTTCGGTAAAGTCACTTGGTGCAACAGGAAACCATGTATTTCCGTTACCACCGGCGAGACGACCGGTCGAACCACCGGGGTCGGTGTCATCACCATCACCATCACCACCACCCTCTTCAACCGGTATACCGTCACACTCAAACCGTGTTTCGGCGGTGGTCCTATTACCATCAACATCCACACAGTATCCAATGGCTAAATTACCAGATTCGGTATAGCATGTACCACAGAAGGGATTTTCTATGACATCATCGAATCGAGCAAGGTCAACGGTGAAATTTTCTGTGCCCAAGAGGACCAGAGGACCACGGACTCCACTGAATTTAGGTATTGGATCGCTATTCCCGAAACCATCATCTAAAATAAACACGGGCTTGAGCTGACCACCAGAGTCATTGTCATGATCACCAACAGTGAACGGTGGCTCTAATGCCACACTGTTTGGTGCGATGAATGAGCAGAACTCATACACCTTACCCCAATATCCTACTGTAGAGGGTTGATCTGGATCGTAACCATCTCCATTTGGATCATTGACATCAGTTCCATCTGGCACACTTGCATGTTTAAGCCCTCTTCCATTCAGGTAGCCAGTCTGTCCATAAGAGCAAGCCTGCACTGCCTCTCCATTTGACGAACCGCTATCGTCTGGAACATAAGCACACTCTTGACTCGGATCATCTTCACTGAAACACGCAGTGAAGTCACCTTCAACTCTAATGTTGTATGATGGTTGAGCAACAAAGGTATAGTTCCTGCCTTCACCACCGATCGGGAAGCCAGTCGGCTGCCCTGCAACTGGAGTGACAAACTTCAATTTGAGATTCTCTGATCCATATACTGCATCGTATCGGTCGAGTTCTTCTTTGCTGTTGAATGACATGACCATGGTTCCTGCGAACTCTCCACCTGCACGAACTGTTCCATCTGGTCCTGACAGCTCGTTCGCTAGACCACCCTCATGGGTTCCGGGGAAATTCCAGCAACCGACACTAAACAGACGGATGTAACCGAGTTCGGGGAACTGTTTCTTGACCCAGAAGTCGCCCGGATTAGCTTTTCCACCGAACTGAGCATCGACATACTCAGCCTTCGCATTTTTAAAGTAATTTGCTAGACCACCACTTTCTAAATCAGCAGGACATACATTCGCTGCAATGACTTTTTCACCCACGCCACCATAATCAGTGAACGTGAGTTCTGTGACAGGAAGAGGATCTTCGTAGTACTCATCCAAGTCAGAAAGAATTTTATCATTATAATATTCAGCACATTCATGGAGAATGTTATCATCTGGTAAACTTGACGGAATGGTATCTATGGGCCTCTCTGCACCGTTAGATAAACAATGTAAGTCAGGTATGTCACCAACACCGTAACTTGGGGCATATAAATGTTGTGTGTCACCGTCAGTTTCGTTGTTTCGAAACGGAATTGAAAATGCACGTTTTTTGGAACTCGTCAAATTTGGACAGAAAGCTGCCTTATTTATTCTATCCGCTCCCAAGAATTTTACATCAAGATCGAAACAGTCCTGTCCTCCGTTCGTGCCATAGTTCTCTTTGAATTCGGTGGTTCCGTTGCCATTACAGTCTTCATCCGCAGCGAATGTACATAACTGTGGAGGAGCGTCACATGCTTTTCCACCTTTATATGCCAAGTATGAGTTGTGACAAGTCCTGTAGTCATTGAATCCAGCTATACCCACAGCGATGTCAGTTATTTCTTCTGGGAACAAATACTGAGTTAGCTCTTGACATTGCCAGAAACCTGCTTCAGAAAGAACCTGTTGACATCTAACTTTGAACGGATAAAAAGATACAATACTAGTAGAATATGCTCTGTGTTTTGGTTCAAGATCTTCTTGATCGTCCCAGCCACCGGACCCACAACCATCTTGTTCCGCATAGCAATAAGCTGGATTTGCCGCGGCAGCGCAGCAATTAATAGGACGCCCCGGAACACCCTGACAACGACCGCCAACAGGACATGTAGCTCTAAGATTGGAGGCGGAAGCAAATACAACATGTCTAAACCCCATCTTGGTAACTTGAATGTGTCTAGTTACACAATCGACCATGGCCTCACTCCTCCTACTAATTGCACAGCCCTCTGGTCCGTTACCAGTCGGATCTAGTGGATTATAATGACCTGCGGCCGATGCTACTAATCCACCATAACAGGCGGTCGCCAAAGGACCGTCCATCGGCGGACATGTAGTACATGCCCCACCATCACCATCACCACCACCACCATCATCCACAACACATTGACCATTGACACATATGAAACCAACAGGACAATTTTTATCATTAACACATGTTTTTGTTGGATTAGGGACACACGTACCATTCTGACATACCTGTCCTTCAGGGCATTCGTCCTCACATCCCCCACCCGAGCCCGGATCCGGGCCCGCCCGGAATGGTGTGATACAGGACTCAGCGTCACATTCTTCACCAGAAAACCATGTTCCATTTTTACAGTTTTCTTTGGTTACTCTAGAGTCACAGTAACCATCTCCATCACAGCAATGTCCCAACTCTGCACACGATGTACAATCGCTTACGATTCTAGCTGTACCATTCTCACCGACATCACAGTCAGCGATACACTTTGGCTCACACGTCCTTGTCACCACACCGGTCTTTTCGTCTTTTATTTCTGTGCAACAATTAACACTGAACCCAAATCTACCACATGATCTGTCACCGGGGTAAGGTGGTTTGTTATTCACCTGAGATGTTATGGTTTCATAACCAGTTGTAATTTTATCATTGAACTCCGAGCATTCCTGATTCGCAAAGAACTCTCCTGAGAGTGCGGTACAAGTGTCCTGTGTTGTCTGTCTACAGATCTGGTGATCAAGAAGTTTGTCAGTGTAGAAACATGCACCAGTCGTTACTGTTGTCTTACATGGTCCAGACGAACAGGTGGTATCTTTGTAGAATGTGCCGTTCAGGCCACCGAGTTCTTTTCTAGCCACACACTCTTCATTTGATACATTATCGACACATCTAAGTCTTCCGTCTGAATCGGTATAACAACATGAACCATATGCTGCGCAGCAATTCGAGTTAAAGTTGTTGGCACTTGAACACGGTGAATTAGCACATTCAGCTCCTGCGGGAATACAGAAACAATCATCATCACAGCCAGACGGACAACAGCACTGGTATCCCTCTGGACAATTACCTCTTTCAGTGCAACGTATACCATAAAACGAAGGATCCATCAACATGACTGATGGATTTTGTTTGTTCCAGTTTACCTTTTCTTTTTGTGTTGAATTTTCGTTTATTGTCTTTGGTGAGCGATTCGCGATACCTGTGGTGCCATTACCGACAACTTTGGTTTGTTTTTTATCTCCAGCATAAAACGCTCTAACACCACAACAATTTTTCTTTCTTATTGTTGGATCTGGTTGTAGACCATATTCAAGACATTGTTTATCGAACTGACTTTCGTCACAGACATTACCAACCGGAGGCCTTCCGGCAGAACTAGAGAAGGAGCACTTTACACCGTCGTCACATGGAGACACACCTTCATTCCTAAATAAGACTCCCGGAAAAACACACGCATCTGGTAGCTCAGAGCATCGTTTAATATATGGCTTGTTTCTTAATTGTAGTGTTGTTGATGGAACTGATACACCAGCCGCAAGGGATATAAATCTGGTCCAGTTCGGGAATGAATCACACCCATAGCTCGAAGCCAGCGGACTGTCATAGAACTGGAGTTGGTGGACACTATCAATCAAACCTGTTTTCTTTAATGTGTTAGACCAACGACATACATCCGTTGTTGTGTCTGGACATGGGACGCCCGGTGGACATGTTTGACCGGGTTGTTGTAGGACACCATCACCAGACCACATCCAACCACCGGGGACTGCGTGGAAGTAGACCGGATTCTTTTTATACCAGATCTCGAATAAATCTCGTTCCCACTTGGGTGCGATTTCATCCCATATCTCATCAGTTAATTCTTGACCAACTCCTGCAAACGCACTCGCATAAGCCGCTCGTACCGGATATCTAAAATTGAATATTTCGGCACCCGGTCTGTCGATACCGTCAGGGCTCCTTAATTGAATGGGAGTGAATATATCTCTCTCTTTTCCAAGAGCAGGCCAAGCACCAGTATTTTTTGGATGCCAAGGATCATACGAATCAATCTCAAAATTTCTACCGTTAAATGCTGAGGCTTGAAAATATGGCATTTCAGTGATGAGTGTGTCAGGGGGGTCATCCCCAGCCAATTGCTTTGGTGCCTTCCTGTGGATAAACATGCTAAGAAATTCTTTGCCAGATTTCTGTACAGGAAGCAACTCATTATCTCTAACGTGTGTTTTAATGCTATCTGGTAGCTCAATTGTTGTGTACGTGGTGAGGGCCTCTAGAACATCTTGTGGTAGATTTTCACCAAGCTCTGCAATAGTCTCTGCTGCTTTCGATCTGAATTCGCTCTCTAGCTCATCATATTTTTGAATCTGATCTGGTCGCCAATCTTTTGCGACAAATCTACCGGTGTTACCTAGACCATCCTCAATATCACTTCCAGCAAAAGTTGCACATTCAAAATGTTTTCTCTGAGGTGCATTTACATAATGGGCGAACGGAGCTGGGTTGTTGGGGTCTAATCTACCATAGTAATAGTCATTTAGTATTTCTACCTGCGTCGAGGTTAGTTTACCTTCATTAAAAATTTCTTTAACGTCACTAGAAAACACCGGAACACCGGAACATGCATAAAGAATAGTAGCCGGTCCAGAAGCACAAACTTTCTGATCAATCCGATAACCACCACTAGAAAGTGATGTCTGCATCCTTCTATTTGTTTCGGGTGGGTAATACGCATAATGATTGTTTTCCGAATCCATGCACGGATATTCATAAGCGGTATTGACATGCTGATCAGCCTTGACCCACATACGAACTTTGAACAATGTGCCATACAGCCCTCCATATCCATTTGAAAACAGTCTTAAATCTTCGGGTTGGTCTTGATCGGTCGTCCCATCGGATATTACCTCACCGGGTGCAGGGAATAATCGTATACCATTACCATAAGATATGACATCAGCAGCGTATCTGAGGTGTGGTGTCTTTCTCATCTGATACATCTGCCAAGAACTAAATCCGGGGGCGTAGATACCCCCACATGGCCCATTAAAAATACCGTATCGGGTCCATGGATTTATATTTGAGCCAACCGAGGGACAGACAAAATTATCTTGTTGAAAGCTCAGACAGCTTATAGCACTATAATAAGCAAATTCTGGATCAAGGTTTTCGTCACCACACTCATTACCAGTATTGTAAGCCTTTTTTATGTGTTGGCGGGATGGTGGAGCGCCCTCATCAGGTCCAAAAACGACATTCAAAGGATTCGTACAAGCTGTCAGCTCTGGGTGACACAAGCCATCATTATCTGTTGGTTGAGGAACATGAGGCCTTTGTAGGACACAATCATATATTGATGCTGGAAATGGAGATACTCTTTTTCCTAGACGATCATTTGCTGTCCATGGATAATCACCATCTCTAAAGAACGGTGCCTTCTGTGGTGGAACAGTAAAGTTAAAAGAAGAAAATGGTATTCCTGTTGGTCCCCGCTCAAAAAACCAAAAATCTTTGGCTGCTAGGTACAGCACATTCATCTTTTCTTCTTGTGGATAAAAGTTGTTAGACCCATCATAAAATGTCATAAATGAATCACAATATTGTGACGGATCAGGGCAAATTTCACCTCCTGTTATCATACCACCAGAATCCCAAGCCCTAGCTTGAAATGTCATGATCATCGAACCCTGACACAATAAACAACCCATACCAGAGTTTTCTACGGTGTCTATGTTTGGTCCTTCGCCCTGACGGAAAGCATCTAACTGCACAGTTGTGTCGAGTATAGAGGATTTTTTCGAGAAGTTTCTATACTTGTGTGCAATAGATTGACCACCTCCCGGTCGAGGCTCACCATGAGCAGTTACATCATTGCGGTTATATAGTGACGGATGATGACTCATCTTGTCACTATGCAAACACTCTAATTCGAATTCTTGCTGTGGTCCGCAGCAACAACTCCTCTGCTGGCTCATTACCTATCCCACCTTTTCCCGCTATTGGAAGAAGCTTTGTCGAACTTGTCATGGTATCGATTTGGTGTATAGTCTTTCATCTTACCCATCAATTCGTTCCATTGACCACCGGTCTTTTTGTTTGCAGTCAGTGTTGTGTCTGCTTCCAACTGAGGAAATTCATTTGGAAGTGTCCGCTTGACTTTTTTCTTCTTACAGTGTGGACAAGGCTTTTTACAAGGAGCATCCCGTGATGACATCATCTGGAAATCATCCCATGTCTCGTTACACGCTTCACACATATAGTCATAGCTTGGCATAAATTATCCTTGTTGCATTCCTTGTTGCATCATCTTCTGCACCATTTCGTCACTCATTCCCTCTGGAGCAGAGAACATCGACTCCTGCTGTAGTTCATTCTGTGGGTAGAGAGAAGTGTAGTCAATGAAGACTTCATCACCCTTTTTCATGTTGGTCAGAGACCGAAGTGTCATGATACCATTCTCACCATCAAACTCAATCTTTGTGTTTGGCTGTGTCGAGAACTGGAAGAAAATCATGTTACCCGTGGGAATGATAATCGTAGGGCCCATGATCTTACATGCTTCACATGCACATGGCATGACAGGAAGGAAACCCGCGAGTTGACGCGCTCTCTGATCTGGTTCATGTGTCTTGTATGGGGTGGGTGCAAAGCCACACTTCTCAATAATCTCATTCGGTTGGATCTTCTTTGAAGCGACACCAACGTATCGTTGATTCTTTTTCACCACAGTAACATGTGATACTGGAGTAAAGCCCTCCTCGAACACAGGAGTAGCTTCTTCACGGTTTGTTAGTTCTTCGGCAGGGGTCTTTTCTTTGGTCTTTGTCATAATGTATTCTCCATAAGATAACTGACATGATATGTAGTCGAATTATATAAGATATTTGCTACAAATCAAGTGTTTTTTTAATAACCCATAACAGGAGTAGGGGTGGCAGCAGCGACACCGCTGTGCATCGATTTTTGCTTCTCAAGTTTGGCTTGTCTCACCTCTTGGTCTGCACGATTTGATTTCCGCAGAAGATCTCTAGCATCACCCATACCATCGAAGGTACTCACTTGCTCACCTCTTGCGGCGAGCACAGCTTCTGCTTTGGCTCTTTCACCAGCTAATTCAACATCAGTGGAACCAAAGCCAGTCTGTTGCTTCTGTAGACCTGTGTTTTCAGATACAAAGTTTAGAAACGATTTCACTTGGGATCCACCATCTTGCCACCATTTTGTGTGATCTTCTGAATTGCAGAGAGAACATCTTTGTTCTGTTCCTGAAGTCTTCTGGTGTGCATAGTGTCATCACCCATTTTAGGCTTGTCGAAGTCGCCTGCTTTTACCCAAGCGTGGAAGTCTTTCATGTTCATCTGTTAGCTCCTTTTAAGTTAATTGCCGTATTATATATACTCGTATGGACACTACAAAATTCTTAGATTTCATTATTGAACAAGAAGAACGACCAAACATTCAAACGACTGGTCACATGATTCATGTTGGTGATATGCTCTACTCAGGATCTCCATCAGACTCGGTTGATCATTCCCGTGCCATGTTCAACAGACTCAACGGTCTACACACGGCAGACCACGGTGCATCCCTCAAGGTCGATGGTGGTATGAGTGTCGTCATGGGAAGAGAGAAGAACGGAACACCGTTTGTGTCCTACAAGTCTGGCAAGGAGAGATACTATGACCATGACTCCATTGCTGCCACAGGCAAGGACCACTATGTCCGGAACCTGAGTCCTGCTCTGGACTCGGTTGCTCGGATGGACAACCTCCAAGACGGGACTGCGGTACAAGCTGATGTCCTCCACGGTCCAGACCACTCTGACCGTCTCTACCAGTCCAACACGATCAAGTACAAGACCAACCCCAAGGCTCGTGGTAAGTTTGCATACGCTCCTCACTCCCAGTACGAGGTACAAGGAAGAGATCTCGTCAAGACGAGCAACGAACCAGACCATGACCAGCTCAAGGGACCACTCTCCCACGCTCCTGAGCTGTCCCTGACCGGGAAGGAATTCAACGTCAGCCCATACCGACGAGACTCTATCGCGCAGCACATCGGACAGGCAGAGGAACTCCTCGGTGACGAGGACACAAAGGCATTTGCCAGCCGCATACCTGAGAACAAGAAGTTCCATGCGATGCTCCAAGGATACTCCAACCTGATGGCTCGGACCAGTGGCAAGAGATCGATCGAAGACCTCAAGGACTTCGCCGGTGGATTCGTCGGGAAGAGGAAAGTCAGACCAGAGACTCAGCAGAGGGAACTCGATTCACACAATGAATTTATTGCCAACAATGCCACACAACTGGACAATCTGTTCACCGCTCACCACCACATCAATCACGCGAAGCATCACATGCTGGATGTCCTGAAGGCACACCACGCAGACTTCGACATTGTTCCCCACGGTGGACATGAGCACGAGGGTCTCGTCGGTCACTTGGGCGGCAAGACTTCAGCCAAATTTGTTCGGGAGGGCCCCGGTGGGTTCTCCATGAAGAACGCAGCAGCAGCCGAGCGTTTCAAGGCCGTAATGCCTACGCCCCCACCCCCCGTCACGTAGGAAGGTACTATCCACGCATCGGTAAAAACAGCAGGATCAGAGCTTCACCTGATCCTGCTGTTCTTTTGAGCAACGTCTGTTGTGTGCTATGCGATCAGGTCGATGAACCTGACCAGCATGGCGCGGGAGGTGGTGCTTCGCTTGAGCGACTTGACGAAGCTGTTGCGGATCTTGGTGATGGTCACACCATCCTCGTCCGACCGTCCGATCTCGTCGAACGCATCTGCGTTCTGGACTGAGTTCTTGCCGAACATGATGAACCGCTCGTCGAATCCCTGCTTCTCCTTGGCGATGCACCACTTGTTCTTGTTGTAGAACTCGCGGGTGGTCTCATCGACACCAGACCTCCATGATCGTCGAGCAGTGATGCTCTTGTGCTCGGACAGGAAGAACTGAATCACCTTGGATCCGGGGACACGGTGTCGGAGGACATCGAGTGCGCGAACGGTGGTGCTCTCGAACTGCTCACATCGGAAGTACCGGAACCCCTCCCTGATCACTTGGTTCTGCTGGAGGAGCTGAGACGTGGTCTCACCGTCTGAGATGATCAGGGTGTTGAGGACTTCGATGCCGTTCTGCTGACGGTATCCGGGCAGGATGTCCGCGAGTGCGTAGATGCAATCGTCGAGAGGAGTCGCACCGAGCATGTCACCACGTCGAGTGCTGATACTGCTGCTCCAGTCCATGGCGTTCGCACAGACTGCGAGAGCGCGGACACACTCCTTGAACTCGATCTTGTTCATGCGCGAGGAGAGATAGTTCCTCATGTTGAGGCTGCTGTGGATGTCCTTGTCACCTGACTTGAACTTCACGGGGTTGTGCCGAGAATCCTCGAAGTTCTCACCAACGCTGGAGAAGGAGTAGACCTCGAACGGGATGTTGATCGCACGGCAGAACATTGCCATCTGGATCGCCTGTCGGATGGTGTCCTTCATCACGGTGTTCATGGAACCGGACCAGTCAACCGCAACGACCAGACCGTGGTTCTTGCCGTCTGGCAGGATGGTGGTCTTGCGGAAGATGTCTTCGGACCACTTGTAGTTGACCATCTTCTGCATGTCGAGGACACCGGTCTTGGCGACAGTGGCACGGCGGAATGAAGTGGCGCGCTGTCGTCGCTTGAACTCCTGTGCCATCATGTGGCAGGTCTTCTGGGACTCGCGGAGGAATGTCTCGATCTCGTCCATCTCGTGGCATGGAACCTTGTGGTCACCGTATGCTTCGAGCATGGAAGTGACGGTGGATGACTGAGGATCGTAGTAGAGGTTCTTCCAGTCGATGATGATGTCCTCGACCTTGGCGATCTTGGGCATGGACATCATCTCTTCTTCGGCTTGCCAACGACGATCGTCGCGGAGATCCTGCATGTTCTCCTCCATGGACTTGGTGGTCTCAGGACGGGAGAGGACTTCGGCTTCACCAGTCTGGCTGCCACCCTGAGTAGGTTCGTCGGACTCTGCGTCATCACCAGTCTCGTCGGAGGACTCGTCACCGGTGGAGGGAGAGTCGGGCTGACCCTTCTCGTCACCCTGCTCGGTGGACTCGGTGGGGATATCACCTTCGGTGTCACCCTCTTCTTCGCTCACGTCCTGACCACCGGGACCATCACCCTGACCAGTCTCGGACTGCTTGCTGGGCTTCTCAGGGATGTCGTTCTGCATGTGAAGGATCAGGGCTTCGACCACGTCGAGCACGTCCTCCCATGACTCTGCACGGTCGGTCATGTGGATGATCTGCTCCTCGGTCTCGTCGAATGAGACGACAGACTGGACGGTGCCGACCTTGTAGTGGATGTTGATCCGATCAGGGAAGGTGAGGTGGTTCGGATCCTTGTCGGAGATACCGAAGAAGTCACGCTCAAGCAGGTCCGAGTAGGCTGCGATGAAGTCGCGGCGGAGTCCGGGGAACTTCTGCTTCATGAGACGTTCGATGCGAGCGTCCTCGATGATGTTGATGTAGTCCTTGACCACACCCCAGTCAACACCATGACGCTCTGCGATGTCATGGATGGAGTCGATGTCGGCAGGAGTGTAGAGTGCATGACCGACCTCGTGGGCGACCAGCATGTCGTAGAGCTGACCAGACATCTCTCTCCACTTGGGAAGGGTCAGCTCACGGCTCTGGGTGTTGAACGATGCAGTACTCGCGGAGATTGAGTGCTGGACGTGGATGTTTTCGGTGGCAAGGATACGAGCGAATCGGTCCTTGGCATCAATGTTGACGGTGTTGTTGTTGCTGTTGCTCATACGTATATTTTACCACACCCAGAGCCAGATGCAAGGGGTTGTATCGATATAATGAGAAAAAAGAACAAAAAAATACCCCCCTAGAAAAGCTCTAGGAGGGTATTTCAGAAGCGGATGCAGGAGAGTCATGCTGCGACTGTGGCAGATGACTCAACCGGGGTTTCTCCGGGTGAGGACTCACTCTCACTCACTGCCTCATCCTGCATCCGCTCGATGAGAGCATCCTCATCGGATGCTGTCCCTGACGCTTCGCGGATGAAGTCTGATAGCTCAGGGACATTGTAGAATCCACGCTTCGATACTCGTCCGATGTCCTTGACGAGCCATGCTGGCGCCCATGCCATGCCATTGTCGTTGGCGACTCGCTTCAGGTATCCACGCTGGAACATGGTCTTGTCCTGATCGTGGTTTCCATCGTCGAAGAGCCACTGAATGAATTCCTGCTGCTTGGGCTTGAGTTCTGAATACTGCATTGTGTTGATCTCCAAATCAAAGATTGTAAATTAGAATTGTTTCAAGGAAAGATGTTTCGTCGTCGGTGAACCACTCTGGTCCATACTTGTCTGTGAGGCGTATCGTCAGGTCTTTCATGTCACCCATGAGTATCTGTGCCTCTTCGTAGTCCTCGTCTATGTAGGCTTCTTCTGCCGCTTCTTGGAGGGTCTCCATGATCCCCAGAACGGTGCTGATTGAATGGCCTTTGTGATTGTCTCTCAAATCAGGTCTCCTTTCTTGTCCAGAAGATCAAGGATCTCCCAGCACTCCTCTTCGGTCAGTTCTTCCCAATTCTTGGGAGTAGGCTCCCAACGGTATCCGGGGAAGTACCAGATAGTGTCACCCATTGTGCTTGCTCCTTCTGCTGACGATGCGTGGGTTGTGGCGGTCCAGATCGCGGAAGGACTCAGGAGTAGTCACCGAGATGTCGATCAGCTCGGCAGGCTCCATGTACCAGATCTTCATGTCACTGTCCCACTTGGAGCGTGGGTACTTGGCTTTGAAGCTGTCCTTGTCGGAGTATGCCACATCGAATCGGATGTCCATACCGGCATCCATGGCATCGCGGAGACTGTCACGGTCCAGACTGAATTCTGGTTCACTCTCCTCGACCTCGATATCGGCATCGACCTTGGTGTAGAGATTGGTGAAGGCTTCACGGGTGGACTCATCGAAGCGGGCGGTCACCAATTCGACTGCTTTCATCCGGTCACCGAACATGGCAAAGGCTTTGATCGCGTCTTCGAGACGGCGGGTCGAGATCACTTTCTCGATAGCACCCTCGGTGAATGCCTTGCGGGTCACCTCTGCCCATGAGACCAGATTGTCGATGAACCCCGGATCGTCTGCACCATACTTGGATGCCTTCTTGATCAGGATCTTCTTCTCGATGGCTTTGGACGCATAGGCTTGGTCGTATGTGAACGCGAAACGGTCAAGGAAGGCTTCGTTCTGGATGTTGGTGTGCATGAACATACCATCATCGGACCCTTCACCCTTGGTGTTGGCGGTCGCAAGGACAACGAAACCAGCAGCAGGAGTGATCCACTCACCTGTCTTCTTGAGGAAGACACCCTTACCCTCAAGGACAGGCTGGAGGCACATGATGGGTGCAAGACCCAGATCCACCTCGTCAAGGAGCAGAACGGCACCACGCTGCATGGCTTCGACGACTGGACCATAGACGAACTTGGTCTCACCATTCACCAAACGGAACCCACCGAGGAGATCATCCTCATCGGTCTGGGCAGTGATGTTGACGCGGAACATCTCACGCTTGAGCTTGGCACAGACCTGCTCGATCATGGTCGTCTTGCCATTACCAGACAGACCAGTCACATAGACATTGGAATTGATGCCACTCCTGATGATCTTCTCGATGTCCTTGTGGTGACCCCATGCCACATAGTCCTTCATGACAGAAGGGACCATCGAAGACGAGACCATCGAAAGAGCATAGCTGTTCATGTCAACGGCAGCAGACGCACGGGGAGCAGGAGTAGCAGGATGGAAGGCAGGGTCAATGGCTTCCTCGATCATGTCCTGTGGGGACATTGGTGTGATGTGATCAGCATATGCCACTTCAGGGACATAGAATGTACCACGCCCTTCCATGGTCTTGCGGGTCTGGTCCTGCACAATCCATGCAGGAGGATACTTCATGCCGAGACTGTTGGCAGTCTCAAGGAGCTGCTGACGGCTGTACCAGACCCCACCAGTCAGATCAGTCTGATCGGAACCATGGGATGCGACGAGTGCGTTGACGAAGGACGATTGCTTGGATGTGAGTGTCTTGTTGTTCATGCGTATATTGTACCACACCCAAGCCCCAAGGCAAGCCCTTGTATCGATATAATGGGAAAAAAGACGAAAATAACCTATTTTGATCATTTTTATGCCTTTTTACTTGACAAATGAGATATCGGACCCCAGATCATACATATCAGATACAACCCGAAGGAGAAATACCATGACAGAAAAGAACACTCCTACAGTATGCAACCAGTGCCAAGAGAAAGAACTCAGCCAGACAATACATGAACTGAACAAATGTAAATCAGCAAGTGCCACCAAAGACAAAGAAATAAAAAAGAAAGAGAAGACGGTATTCATCCTCATGTGTATCGTAGTAGGCATTGGAGCCATATTTGGAAAGGAAGCAATTGATTCTATATCAGAATGGCTCGAATCAATCAATGTAGTAAAGGATCAGGTAGATGGAATGGTAGGAGTAGTACCCGGACCAGCCACGCTTGGCATTGCAGGAATGGGGTTTGTGTGTCTCAGACCCAGACGGAGGTAGCAGAAAGAAGACAGAATAGGCATCTTAGGGTGTCATATTGACAGGGTGGAGAAATGTGGGAAAGAATGGGGTAAAGTGTGGCATGCCGGAGCCACTCAGTTCTTCTCACTGACCCTTACTACCCCTCAGATACGTTACTTCTCGGAGGAACTCAGCCGGGATCTTCTCCAGACTGCCACACTCAACCGGTCCTATACTACTGAGCAGAGAGATATGACTCTTCGAATGGTGTATGACATACCCTATAGATCTCATGGTAGGGCAGGGATCCTTTGCTTTCTTCTTCAGGTAGGTGAGGTCGTTCCAGCCAACATCTCCGACTTCCTCGGCATCGATCCAGATAACTTCTGCGATCGGCAGCTTGGCAGGGTCTAGCTTTTGGCGGCGCTTGCGTGGCGAGCTACTCATGATAAACTTCTCCACAGTATATATGTAAGGTTCGCGGAATCCCTCAAAGTATTCTGGGAAAGGCTGGAAGGTTCTCCCAGATCACATAAGGTTCGATGGGAATGCCTAGGAGGTTCGGCACAGGATCGCTCACGTTCGCAGAATACCGCGAAGTTGATAGTACCCTCCTTCCCCCCCTCCCCCGGAGGGTACTATCCACAAT